>MDTD01167879.1_pt1 | contig 15793 bp, 15 predicted proteins | sample 811221 | NCBI WGS metagenome assembly MDTD01 (sample SAMN05326646, study PRJNA326480) | marine metagenome | isolation source: seawater | place: Pacific Ocean: South West | collected 2011
AAAATGGCAACTAATAGAACCTTTACAATGATTAAGCCCGAAGCTGTAGAAAATGGACACATCGGAGCTATATTAGAACGAATTAATGCTGCTGGCTTTACTATCGTAGCAATGAAAAAAACAGCTCTTACTTCTGAAAAAGCAGGAGAATTTTATGCTGTTCATAAAGAACGCCCATTCTATGCAGAACTCGTAGACTATATGAGCTCTGGGCCTATCGTAGCTGCTATTCTTGAAAAAGACAATGCTGTTACCGATTTTAGAACGCTTATTGGTGCAACTGATCCATCTGAAGCTGCTGAGGGCACTATTCGTAGTGAATTTGCAGAAAGCAAATCTAAGAACGCTGTTCATGGCTCTGACTCTGACGAAAATGCTGCAATTGAAAGTGATTTCTTCTTTTTATCTGAAGAAAGATTTTAAAACAATTTTATATTCAAAAAAATCATAATAATATTAGGTTTTTATTTTAAAACGATATCATTTATTACTTCTTTTCCTACTGCAGCATTTAAGTCTTTAACAATTTGAGACTTTTTATAGGAAAGCTCTTGCCTCAAAGCAGATGATTTTAAGCGAATGTGTAATTTTTTATTTTGAATAAAGACTTCTTCGGTATATTTAGCCAAACTAGGGCCTAAAACTTGATCCCACTCCGTCATTATTTTGACCTCATCAAGTTTACGCTCCCAACCACTTTGTTTTAAAAAATCTTGGATAACCTCTGCTAAAGATTGTTGATTATTCTTCCTTTTCAATGTCTCCCTTTTTTACGTGAAACAATTTATAATCGGCATTAATCTTATTAAAGATTTGCTTAGAACGTTCAGGATGGGTATCTGTCACAAATATTTGACCAAAATGTTGTTGATCGACTAACTTCATAAGATGCTCTACCCTATTATCATCTAACTTATCAAAAACATCATCCAAAAGAAGCATCGGCTTGTATCCTAATGCTTCTTGCATAAAATCGAATTGTGCTAATTTGAGCGCAAGTAAATATGTTTTTTGTTGACCCTGAGAGCCAACACGCTTTATAGGATGACCATTTAGGTGAAATATTAAATCATCTTTATGTACACCTACTGAAGTAAATTTAACCAACCTGTCTTTTTCTGAATTTTGTTGACATAAATCTAGAAAATTCTTTTTGGACAGCTGAGAATCATAATGTATAGTTACTTGCTCGCTAGTGTTAGAAATAGCTTTATAATAATTTAGAAAAATAGGTGCTAACTGATTTAAAAATAATTGTCTTTTATTAAAAATGATATGAGCTAATGGGGCTAATTGTTCATCATACAATGAGAGACTCGATAAATTAGCAGTATTTGAATCCGAAGATTTTAACAATGCATTTCTTTGTAAAATCAACTTATTGTAAGCTATTAATGTATTAAGATATTCCTTATCAAATTGAGAAATAACACTATCCATATATTTTCTCCTTACATCACTCCCGGACAATAATAATTCACTATCAGTTGGTGAAACCATTACAAGAGGAAATAAGCCAATATGCTCAGCTAATTTATTGTACTGCTTTTTGTTACGTTTAAACACTTTTTTTACACCAATTTTGACAGCACATTGAACCAATTCTTTATTATCATCTTTTTCAAAAACCCCTTCGATAGTCATAAAAGGCTGATTGTATAAAACATTTAAACTATCCTGCTTAATAAAAAAGCTTTTGGTAAATGATAAATAATGAATAGCATCTAACAAATTAGTCTTACCGGAACCATTATCCCCCACAAAACAATTGATATTTGGATTAAAATCTAATCGACTATTAGAATGATTTTTAAAATTTAATATGGATAATTTCTCTAAATACATTGCAGTTATAATTCTATACCACTAAAGTATCTATTTTTTAAGTTTTTAGAAGTCAATTACGACAAACTTTTTCAAATGGAAAAAAAGATTATTTTTGTTGCTAAATTTTAATAATTATGGCTAAGAAAAAAGATAAAACTGAAGAACAATTTGCTGCAGTTGAGGAAACTTTAACTAGATCAGAACAATGGGTTGAAAATAACCAAAAGATTTTATCTATTTTAGTATTTGGTATAGTAGCTATTATTGCTTTGTTTTTAGCTTTAAATAAGTTTTATTTTGAACCTTTAAATGAAGAAGCTCAAGAAGAACTTTTTAGAAGTGTTAATTATTTCGAAGCAGACTCTTTTAATTTAGCACTTTATGGAGTAAATGGCGAATACGGCCTTCTAGACATTATAGATGAATATAGCTCTACGGATGCTGGTAATCTTGCAAATTACTATGCCGGCATATCTTTTTTAAATATGGGTGACAATGAAAGTGCCATAGACTATTTAAGCAAATTTTCAAGCGATGATGAAGTTGTATCTTCTATCGCTTTAGGAAGTATGGGAGATGCTTATATGAATATAGGCGAATTTGACGATGCTATCAGCTTCTGGACTAAAGCTGCTTTCAATAGTGAAAATAATTTTACAAAGCCAATATATCTTAAAAGAGCAGCTTTAGCTCTTGAAGAAAAAGGTGATATTGACAGAGCTATTGAATACTATTCTACAATTCAAAAAAACTACTCAAAATCTGAAGAAGCAAGAGATATTGAGAAGTTCATTATTCGAGCTAAGCTAAAACAATAATTATTTAGCTTGTTAAGTTACTTATTATGAGAAACTTGAGCCAAAAATACCACTATGATTTGAGTAAAATACCCTCTGCTAATACTATGAAAATTGGCATTGCTGTTGCTGAGTGGAATTCAAAAATTACTGAGGGATTATTCAATGGAGCAATAGAGACATTATTAGCATGTAATTGTAAAAAAGAAAATATTATTAGAAAAAATGTGCCCGGAAGCTTTGAGCTTCCCTTAGCTGCTCAATTTTTTTTCGAATCAAGTGATGTTGACGCCGTTATTTGTATAGGTAGCATTATCAAAGGTGAAACTAAACATTTTGATTATGTATGTGAGAGTACAGCTATTGGTATAAAAGATGTTTCTCTTAAATATAATAAACCTGTTATTTTTGGAGTGCTTACTGATAACACATTACAACAGGCTATTGATCGTTCTAGTAACAACAAAAGTAATAAAGGAATTGAAGCTGCCATAAGTGCAATTAAAATGATACATTTAAAGTCTAATCTAGATTAGATAGTCAAAATTAAAAAGGCCTGATAATTAATCAGACCTTTTTGCGGAGAGAGAGGGATTCGAACCCCCGGTACATTGCTGTACAATGGTTTTCAAGACCACCGCATTCGACCACTCTGCCATCTCTCCTGAGGAGGGCAAAATTAAAATATTTTTAGTTTTAATTTACATATTGATAGAAAAAAACAACAAAATTTTTAGAATTAATTATAGATATTAATTTTTTAATTTAGCGTTATGAGGAATAATTTATTGAATAAGAATCTGCTTACTTGCTTCTGTTTTTTGTTATTTCATTTATTTTCATTTGCTCAACAAATAGATGCAAGATTTGATATAGCTAATTTTCAATCCGAAAATACTCCATACTTAGAAACTTATTTATCCATAAATGGAAATGGACTAAGCTATATAAGCAAAGCAAATGGAACTTATCAAGCACAAATTACTGTTGTAATTGAATTCATTCAAGATGATAATATTATAAAAGTAGATAAGTATAATTTATCTAGCCCAGAAATAAAAGACACTAACTTAATTGACTTTGTTTTTTTAGACCAACAACGCTATCAACTTTCTGAGGGAAAGTATACACTTAGTTTAAATATTTCGGATAAAAATAATACTGATGAACAAATTAACCATAAGCAAGAAATTACAATAAAAACAATTAATAATGGTTTTTCAGATATTCAATTACTAGAATCGTATAATAAAACAATAGAAAAAAATATTCTTAGTAAGGGTGGTTATGATTTAGTACCCTTTATTTCAAATCTTTACAACACTGCTAACACAAAATTAAGCTGCTATTTCGAATATTACTCTGATAACAATAAAGAAGTACTAATTCAAAGTAGCATAATATCACAATCAACTCAAAAAATAGTTAACGAATTAATCAAAAGAAAAAAATGTAATTCCAAGTTTGATGCTATTATAAATACTTTTCCAGTTCAAAATTTAGCAAGTGGTACTTACTATTTAAAGATTGAGGCTTTAAACAAAAATAATGAAGTTATACATACTCAAAAAAGACAATTTTATAAAATTAATAAAGACCTAAAAAATGAATTTGATTTTCAGGATACATTTATATCAAAAATTAATAACAAAGACACTCTAAAACAATACATCGAATATTTACAACCGCTACAATCATTCAAAGAAAATATTCAAGCTAAAAACTTAGACTTTGAGAATGAAGAAATGCTACAAAAGTATTTTTACAGATTTTGGCATGATAGAGATCCATTCAACACTGAACAGAGTTGGAAAAATTATCATAGTCTAGTAAAACTTGTCAATAAAGAGTTCAAAAATGGAATAATCGATGGGTATTTATCTGATAGAGGAAGAATATATTTAAGCTATGGCTCTCCAAATTCTAGATCACAAGAAATTATGCCTAAGAGCTTTCAACCCTTTGAAGTTTGGCACTACTATTCTATCGGTGATGAAAGAGATATAAAGTTCATATTCTCGAATGATAGAATGCCTAATGAGTATCGCCTAGTTTATACCAACAAATTCGGAGAAATAAATGATAAAGATTGGTTAAATCGATTTGAAGAAAATTATTACGATGATTTCGATGAAGGTAAAAAATCACCTATTGACTATTACAACAATCCAAACTAAAACCAATTGAATAGTTTTTTTTTGATATTGCTTAAATTATTTGCTCGTTTTCCTATGGGTTTAATTTATATTATGGGTATCAAATTATCCATTATCCTTAAACTTATATGTTACAGAAAAAAAGTAATTGATAATAATTTAAAAAATTCATTTCCAAAAAAAGATAAACTAGCATTAAGAAAGATTAAAAATCAATTTTACTTTTATTTAGGTCAACTAATTGCAGAATCAATAAAACTATTTCATTGTTCTGAATATACAATTAAAAATAGTCACAAATTTGTTAATGAATCCCAATTAAAAAGCTTTTTACAACAAGATAAAGATGTAATTGTAGTTTTGGGTCATTATTGTAATTGGGAATGGGCTCTTTTAGCCTCTTCATTAAATTTTGATGCTGAAATGGTAGGAATTTACAAACCTCTTTCTTCAAAATTTTGGAATAAGCATGTTTTAAATATTCGCTCACAATTTGGAGCAACCTTAGTTAGTATGAAAGAAAGTGGTCGTTATCTTTTAAAAAAAGGAAAAAAACCTAGAATAATAGGTGTTTTATCTGATCAAACTCCTTCTATTAATGAATTGAATCACTGGATTAATTTTTTAAATCAAAAAACTCCTGTATTTTTGGGAATAGAGAAGTTGGCGAAAAAGATGGATTGCCCAATTTTTTTTGCACACATAAAACCATTAAGTCGTGCTAAATATGAAATAAAATTTGAGCTTATAACTGATAAGTCAAATCAATTTCAAGAAGGAGAAATTACTTTATTACATTCGCAGATTTTAGAAAAAAATATTAATAAAAATCCAGCCTATTGGTTGTGGTCACACAGAAGATGGAAACACCAACAAAAGTAGCAGTCGTAATTCTTAACTACAATGGTATTCATTGGCTTAAAAAGTTTTTGGGAGATGTAATTGAAAAAACTAATAATGCTGAGATCATTATTGCCGATAATGCATCAACAGATGAATCTATTAATTATATTACTAACAATTTTCCTAGTATCAAAATTATTCAAAACAAAACTAATGAAGGTTATGCTAGTGGATATAATAGAGCGTTGCAACAAATTAGTGCTGAATATTATGTTTTACTTAATTCGGATGTGGAGGTTACCAAAAATTGGATTGCACCAATCATCAAATTAATGGATAGCGACAAGAATATAGCTGCTTGTCAACCAAAAATAAAAAAATACAACAATAAAAATAGTTTTGAATACGCAGGTGCAAGCGGTGGTTTTTTAGATAAGTATGGCTATCCATTTTGTAGAGGTAGAGTCTTTGAAACTTTGGAAGATGACAAGGGTCAATATGACGACGCATGTGAAGTGTTTTGGGCTAGTGGAGCTTGTATGTTCTTGCGTGCAAAAGCTTTTCACGAAGTTGGTGGTTTTGATTGGGATTTCTTTGCTCACATGGAAGAAATTGACCTATGTTGGAAACTTAAAAACAAAGGTTATAAAATTATGTGCGAACCTAAATCATGTGTTTTTCACGTTGGAGGAGGCACTCTAAGCAGTGAAAGTACGTTTAAAACGTATCTGAATTACAGAAATAATCTTTTAATGCTATATAAGAATCTTAACCCAGAAAAGCGATTCAACACTATATTCAAACGTATGATACTAGATGGCATATCTTCTTTTAAATTTATTTTAAATGGCAAACCCCAACATATTTTTTACATTTTGAAAGCACACCTAAAGTACTATACCTTATTAAGTTTATATAAAAAGAAAAGATCAAATAGCTACAAAGCTAAATTGTTTCCAAAAAGCATAGTGTATTTGTATTTTGTTAAGGGTATTAAAACTTACAATCAACTCAATAAAGATTTTATCTGATTTATTGTATAATCTATTTCTTCAATTGTATTGTATTTACTAAAGGAAAAACGTAAAGAAGGACGACTCATATTGCAACCAATAGCTTTTAATACGTGTGAACCTAAATTACTACCAGATGAACAGGCACTACCACCTGAAGATGCAATACCTAATATGTCTAAATTGTAGAATAACATTTCACCAATTTCAGTTTGGGGAAATAGTACGTTTAAAACCGTGTACAATGACTTTTCAAAGTTATCACTCTCACCATTAAACTCAATGCCTGGGATTTTGTCTTTCAAGCCTTTAATCATATGATGTTTTAACATCTCTATATGTGCTCTATCCTCTTCTAGGTCACGATAAGAAATATCCATCGCCTTAGATAGTCCAGCTATACCATAAACATTCTCAGTACCCGCACGCATATTCCTTTCTTGACCACCACCAGAAATAAAAGGTTTTATTGTGATATTGGAATTGATATATAAAAACCCATTGCCCTTAGGACCATAGAATTTATGCGCTGCGCCAGTCAAAAAATGTATATGTAATTTTTGCAAATCAAATGTGTAATGTGCCATAGTTTGAACTGTATCGGAATGGAAAATAGCATCATAAGTTTGACAGATTTTACCAACATCCATAATATCTAATAAATTACCAATTTCATTATTGCCATGCATTAAAGAAACAAAACTTCGCTTGTTAGATTTTAATAATTCTTCAAGATGAGACAAAATAACATTTCCCTTTTTATCTAGATCAACATATGACAGCTTAATCAATCCCTTTGCAGCCATATCTTCCAGAGTGTGACCAACTGCATGGTGTTCAATTCTTGAAGTAATGGCGTGATTAATTCCCAAATCGACCATTCCACAACGAATAGCCATATTGTCAGCTTCAGTACCTCCTGATGTAAAAAATATTTCTCCAGGCGTACAATTCAAATGTTTGGCAATATTTTTTCTTGATTTTTCAACTATTGAACGAGAAACTCTACCATAAGAATGTATAGAAGATGGATTACCAAAACCTTCTTGTAAAATAGGCATCATAACCTCTAATACTTCTTTATCAATTGGCGTTGTCGCCGCATTATCTAAATAAACTTTCATTTTCTAATTGAGATAGTCAATTCTTTAATTTCATTTATAAAGCGTTCAGCCAAATCATCGGCATTCTCTTTACTTACACTTTCTGTATATATCCTTATTACAGGTTCAGTATTAGATTTTCTTAAATGAACCCACTCTTCAGGAAAATCTATTTTAACACCATCTATTGTTGTAACATCTTCTTTAGAATATTTTTTTGATATAGCTGACAAAATTTTATTTACGTCAATTTCAGGTGTAAGTTGAATTTTATTTTTTGACATAAATAGACTAGGATAAGAAGCTCGTAATTTTGAACATTTCATTTTCTTTTCTGCTAGAAGTGATAAAAATAGTGCAATACCTACAATTGAATCTCTACCATAATGAGATTCTGGAAAAATAATTCCTCCATTTCCTTCGCCACCAATTATAGCATTACATTCTTTCATTTTATTAACTACATTAACTTCACCTACTGCGGAATAAAAATATTGACCACCATACCTGTGAGTTATCTCTCTCAAAGCTCTTGATGAGGATAAATTAGAAACTGTATTACCTTTTTGTTTAGATAAAATATAGTCAGCACACGCCACTAGAGTATATTCTTCACCAAACATAGTGCCATTTTCATTGACGAAGGCTAACCTATCTACATCTGGGTCAACAACTATACCACAATCAGCATTACTTTCAACGACAAGCTTAGAAATTTCTGTCAGATGTTCAGCTAAAGGCTCAGGATTATGAGGAAAGTGTCCATTAGGTTCGCAATATAAAGGAATACAGCTCACACCTAAACTTTCTAAAAGTGCCGGAACAGCTATGCCACCAGTAGAATTTACAGCATCAACGACAACTCTAAAATTAGCAGCCTTAATAGCATCTGAATTTACCCATTTTAATTTCAATACACTGTCAATATGTTTTTGAATGTAAGTATCGTCATAATAATATTTACCTAAATCATTAACGCCAACAAAAGTGTAATCATCTGTATGTGCAAAAGCTAAAACCTCAGCTGCATCATCGGCATTAATAAATTCTCCTTTTTCATTCAATAATTTTAAAGCGTTCCATTGCTTAGGATTATGACTTGCGGTTAAAATAATTCCACCATCAGCATTTTGTATTTGCACAGCTAACTCTACAGTTGGAGTTGTTGACAATCCTAAATCATAAACATCCACTCCTAAAGCTTGCAAAGTACTAGTAACTAATTGACGTATCATATCACCTGAAATTCTCGCATCTCTTCCAATAATTAATGTTGGTTTTTGTTTCAAAGATTGTTTTTTCACCCATGTTCCAAAAGCTGAAGTGTAACGAACTACATCAATTGGAGACAAACTCTCTCCTACCTTACCTCCAATTACGCCTCTAATTCCTGAAATAGATTTAATTAAAGTCATATGATAATTTTAATTGATACAAATGTAATATTTTAAAATAGTTGATTTAAGAATATTTTTAAAACCTTTTAATGCTTATTTAATTGAGTATTTTTTTTAAAAATAAATAACCATAATATGTTAATTTTAGTTTAAAAATTTTCAAAATTAAAATTTGAAACTAAAAACTTTAGACTTATATTTATATAATGTATGAAGATAGCTTAAATTCTCAAGAACAAAGTATTACAAATCAACTAGTTTTAAAATTTAACAAAATGTTAAAGTCAGGAAACTATATTTATTTCGACTCTAACGACATTGAAAAAATTATAGATTACTACGTTGAAAAAAAAGATGAGAAAAAAATTCAATATGCATTCAATTTATATGAAAAACTATACCCATTTTCTCAACAATTAAAAATAAAAAAAGCTCAATGTTTATTATTTTTTGATAAAGCTTCAGACGCACATAAAATATTAGAAGAAGTCCAATCAACTAATAATGAAGAATATTTATTTACACTTGCAAGTGTCTACAGTAAATTGAATAAACATAAAGAATCAATAAGAATTTTTGAAAAATTATTAAATCTAAATAATGATAGCGAAGAAATACTCACTATTCTTGCTAATGAGTATCAAAAAATTTATGACTACTCTAAATCTGCAGATTTACTTGAGAAATTACTATTAAAAAATATCAATTATATGAATTGGTATTCGTATATAATTACTTGTGAACTATCAAAAGATTTAAATCGTTCATTGTGCTTTATGAAGAACTATTTAAAATCTAAACCTTACGATTATAAAGTTTGGTTTTATCTTGGGGTAATTTACCAAAAAATGGATTTTCATTTGAAAGCTATAGAATCATATGATTTTAGCATTTGTATAAAAGAAGATTATGTACCTGCATATATAAATAAAGCAGAATCTCTTGCTGAAATTGGATATTATCAAAAGGCTATAGATTGCTACAAAGAGACCTTCCAATTCAATGAGCCCGATGCAATATCATATTTTGAATTAGGTGAATTATATGAAAAAATGGATAACCTAGATGAGGCTAAATTATATTATTATAAATGCATTAAAAAAGATGAGAATTTTGCTGAGGCATGGTATATTCTAGCTTTAATTTTAGATCTTCAGGAGTCACACATTGAAGCATCCTATCATATAAATAAGGCAATTGATATTAATTCTTCAAATATTGATTACTTATTCACCTATGCTCAAATCAATGAAAAAATCGGCTTTATCAAAGAAGCTGAAATTGCATACAAAAAAGTATTAGAGATAGATGAATCAGATTCAGAATCATGGTTAAACTACTCTAATTTACTTTATAAAAATAATAACACTATAGAAGCAATTGAAGTTTTAAAAAAAGGTGTGAAATTAAATCCAAAAAATGCCGAACTATCATATAAACTATCTATATATCTTTTTAATTCAGGCAATGAAATTCAAGCCTTATCATTCTTTGAAAAAGCACTTTCAATTGATTATGATTTACATAAATACTTTTTATATAAATATCCTAATTTAAAAGATGATAAAAATCTACTACATTTGCTTAGCAAATACGAAAAATAAAATTTAGTATGAATTTCGAATTACCTTGCTTACCTAAAAGACCAATTAAGCCTCGACTGAAAGGTATAACTATGATGATGGATAAAGGTCTAAGTATTCGACAAGTAGAAGATTTTGTAGAAACTGCTGGCGATCTTACTGATATGGTAAAATTCGGTTTTGGTACATCTATTATTTCACCTAATCTAGCAGAAAAGATTAAACTTTATCAAAACGCAAATATAAATGTATATTTTGGTGGAACACTTTTTGAAGCCTTCGTTGCTAGAAATAAATTTGACGATTATCAAAGAATGCTAGAAAAATATAACATCAAAACCGTTGAAGTTTCAGATGGTTCAATTGAAATTTCACATTCCGAAAAGTGTAATTATATTTCAGAACTCAATAAAAACTATAAAGTGCTTTCAGAGGTTGGTTCAAAAGATGCAAATAAATTAATACCCCCTTATAAATGGATAGAATTGATGCAAAAAGAACTTGATGCGGGTTCATGGAAAGTAATTGCTGAAGCTCGTGAAGGAGGTAATGTTGGTATTTATAGAGGAAGTGGTGAAGTACGATCCGATTTGATTGAAGAGATTTTAACAAAAATTAATAACGATCAAATTATTTGGGAATCGCCACAAAAAACTCAGCAAGTATGGTTTATTAAATTAATGGGACCTAATGTTAACCTTGGAAATATTGCTTATAATGAAGTTATTCCTTTAGAGTGCTTAAGACTTGGATTAAGAGGAGATACATTCTACGACCATATTCCAAAATAGTGTGTCAAAAATGACAGTTCAAAAACTCAAGGATTTAATAAATAGAAATGAAGATATTACCATTATTGACATAAGAGAAACTTATGAATTTGAAGATGGTGCTATTTGTGAATTAAACATTCCACTAGACCAATTCTTAACTAGAATTAATGAAATACCCAAAGAAAAGCCAGTATTACTATATTGTAAAAGTGGAAAAAGGAGTCAATCATTAAAATATATGATTGAAAAAATCCATTCCTTTAACAACCTTCACCATCTCGAGGGTGGTTTTCAAAAATGGCAAGATGAATTTGCGACTAAATAATTATGAAAACTTTTTTTATAAGACTATTTAAAGGCGTTGCAATGGGTGCTGCGAATGTCATACCAGGAGTTTCAGGGGGAACAATAGCTCTAATAACTAATATCTATGAAGAATTAATTGAATCTTTGAAATCATTTGACTTAAGTGCTTTAAAACTACTTTTAAAAGGTCATTTCAAAACTTTAAATAAGCAATTAAATTTAGACTTTCTATTGCCAATAATACTAGGTATTGTGTTGAGTATTTTAAGTTTAGCCAAATTATTTGATTACCTTTTAGTAGAATATCCTGAACATACTTGGGCATATTTTTTTGGCTTAGTATTAGCCTCTGTTTACTATGTAGGACTAAAAATCAAACATTGGGATTGGAAAATAATAGTAATACTAATAACAGGTTCTTTAGTCGCTTTAACAGTTTCTTTTGCATCTCCATCTCCTAGTGAAAACACTTCTTATTTCTATATTTTCATTTGTGGATTAATTGGAATATGCGGTATGATTCTACCAGGATTATCAGGATCTTATATTTTGATGCTGATGGGAAATTATCATCTATTGATGGTAAAATCTATTAATAGTTTTTCAGAATTTGCACAAGCTCTAATTAGTGGGAATCTTTCAGCTTTTTTTTCAAGTTCAGAATTCGATTTACTGATTTACTTTTTGATATTCCTTATTGGGTCAGTAATAGGTTTAGTTGCCTTTTCAAATATCATTTCTTTGATAATTAATAAATATCATGATGAAACATTAGCACTTTTAACAGGATTTGTTTTTGGATCGTTAAGTATCATATGGCCATGGAAAAAAGTAATTTATAGTAGTGAAATAATTGACAGACACGGCGAGCGTCTAATATTAGGTTACGATCGGTATTTCCCAAATGTATGGGGAGTAAATGAGCTCTTTGTAGTTATAGTGATGCTTATTGGAGTAATTTCAATAGTATTTGTAGAATATTTAGCTAAACAAGAATAATGAAATCCTTTGGACTTATTGGATACCCTCTAAAACATTCTTTTTCAAAATCCTATTTTGAAAATAAGTTTTTGAATGAAAATATTAAAGGTGTAAAATATTTTAATTTAGAATATCAAGACTTAGATGATTTATTCAATTCTAAGCAATTATTAAAATTAGATGGCTTTAACGTTACTACACCTCATAAAGAAACTATAATAAAATATTTAGATGAATTAAGCCCAGAAGCTCAAGTTATTGGTGCGGTAAATTGCGTAAAAAATAATGGAGGCAAACTAGTAGGACACAATACTGACTATTTAGGCTTTTTAAACTCTATTAAACCTATTTTAAAAACTCATCATAAAAACGCATTAATACTAGGTAATGGTGGAGCTACTAAAGCTATCGTTTATGCTTTAAAAAAGCTAAACATTACATTTAAAATAGTCTCTAGAAATTCTTCATTTGATTATACTGACGTAGATAAAAAGTGTATAGAAAAACACCACATAATTATTAATTGTACACCTTTAGGTACATTTCCTAAAATCGACAATTTTCCAGAGATACGCTACGAGTTTTTATCAAAGAAGCATATTCTTTATGATTTAGTTTACAATCCCGAAATAACTCTTTTTCTTTCTTATGGAAAAGTAAAAAACTGTACAGTTAAAAATGGTATGGAAATGCTTACTATTCAAGCAGAAAAATCATGGAACATATGGAAACGTAAAAAATACACTTATTAATATTTTAATGTTAAATTTGCATTAATATAATTTTAATTTTAAGATGACCCAAGATTCAAATGAGGTTGAAAAAGAAATCAAAAAGCAAGATATAGTCAATCAAAATACAGTAATTGAAATTGACTACAACTTATATTCACATCATGAATTACTGCACAAACTTTCCGAGCTAATAACTACTGAAAATATATATTCAGTTACAAAGAGTATTGATGCAATCAAAGCTGTATTTTATAAAAAAATAAATACTGAAAAAGAAGTCCACAAAGAAGAGTATTTAAAAAATGAAGGTAGTATAGAAGAATACAAATTTGTCCATCCACTTGAAGAAGATTTTAAAAAAATATTTAGCCAATTTCGTAAAAAGAAAGCTGAATACAGAGAAAAAATAGAGTTAGAATTTGCAAAAAACTTAAAGATAAAAACTCGAATCATTAAGGACATAGAAAGTATTATTAGTGATGAAGAAACAATCAAAGAGACATTTGAAAAGTTTAGAGCGTTACAAGATAAGTGGAGATCTACAGGAGAGGTAGGTATAGGTTACAGAAACGACATATGGAAGTCATATCACCATCAAGTTGAAAAATTCTATGATTTCATAAAGATTAATAACGACTTAAGAGATTTAGATTTTGATAGAAACTTAAAGCAAAAAAATAGCATATGTGAACAGGCAGAGGCCTTAATGAAAGAAAAATCCATAAATAAGGTACATACTGAATTACAGCTTCTTCATGAAAAATGGAAAGAAGTAGGACCTGTCAAAAGAGAGTTAAGAGAAGAAATATGGGAACGTTTTAAAGAAGCTACACATAAATTAAATAAAAGAAGAAACGAACATTTCCTAGATTTAAAAGAAAAAGGAAAACAATCATTTGAGAATAAGTCTGCTATTTGTGAAAAAATTACCACTCTTACTGAAAGTGAAGTAAAGTCTCATAACGAATGGAATAATTTAACTTCACAAGTACAAGAATTAGAAACTGAATGGAAGAAACAAGCTCCAATGAGCAAAGAATATAATAAAGCGGCTTGGAAACTTTTAAGAGAAACACTTTCTAATTTTTACGCTAAGAAAAATGAATTTTACAAAGAAAAGAAGCAAGAAAATAAACAAATCATACAAAATAAAATTGTCTTGTGTGAAAAAGCCGAGGAATTAGTCAATTCAGATGTTAGTTGGAAAGAAAAAACAGATAAAGTCAATAAACTTAATGAAGACTGGAAAAAAAGTGGCTACCTGCCTAAATCTCAATCCGATAAACTATGGAAGAGATTCAGATCAGCCATGGATAATTTTTATGATAGTAAAAAAAGCTTCTTCAAAAAACTAGATAAAGAAAAAGCTGACAACCTAGCTAAAAAAGAAAAATTCTTAAAAAAAGTTCAAAAATTCAAGCTATCTAAAGATAAAAAAGTAAACCTTAATGTTCTTGAAGACTTTCAAAAAGAGTGGCGTTCTCTTGGCTATGTTACTAGAGAAAAAAATCATATAGAAGATGATTTTAGGAAATCTATTGATGGCTTTTACAAAGAAATGAAAGTTGATAAGAAAGAACTCATCGATATTAAGTTCAACAACAAATTAGAAACTTTAAAAGCTAAATCTGATTCATTTGCAATTAATAAAGAAAAGCAATTAATTATAAATAAAATTAAAGATCTACAAAAAGAAGTTAATCAATACGAAACTAACATATCTTTCTTTGGTTCTTCCAAAGGTGCTGACAAACTCAAATCTCAGATAGAAAAGAAGATAGACTCCGGTAAAGCTGAAATAGACTCACTAAAAGATAAACTAAAACAGCTTAACGACCTTTAAATGGGATTCAAAGTTGTATCGGATTTTAGCCCTATGGGCGACCAACCTACAGCAATAAAGCAATTGGTCGAAGGTATAGACAATGGAGAATCAAATCAGACTTTACTAGGTGTTACCGGTTCGGGTAAAACCTTTACAGTGGCTAATGTTATAAAAGAGGTTCAAAAGCCAACTCTAGTGCTAAGTCACAACAAAACCCTAGCGGCACAATTGTACAGTGAGTTTAAGCAATTCTTTCCCCATAATGCCGTAGAATACTTTGTATCCTATTACGATTATTATCAACCAGAGGCATATATACCAAGTAGTGGCACCTACATTGAAAAAGATTTATCTATAAATCAAGAAATAGAGAAGTTAAGATTGAGTGCCACCTCTACCCTTTTATCAGGAAGAAAAGATATTATTGTTGTTGCTTCTGTATCCTGTATTTATGG
>MDTD01077482.1_pt1 | contig 15790 bp, 15 predicted proteins | sample 811221 | NCBI WGS metagenome assembly MDTD01 (sample SAMN05326646, study PRJNA326480) | marine metagenome | isolation source: seawater | place: Pacific Ocean: South West | collected 2011
CGTTGGATTGGTCAAGGACCATTAGTTGATAAATTTGAGCTAAAATTTAAATCAATGTTTGCTAAGGGCAATCATTGTTTATCCACTGGCTCAGGAACTGATGCTCTTCACTTATCTTACATCTTAGCAGGCTTAAAAAAAAATGATGAAGTAATTGCTCCTTTATTTACCTGCACAGCAACTAATATCCCTTTCCTTTATATGGGAGTAAAAATAAAATTTGCAGACATAGATCCGCAGACAATGAATATCAGTGTAAATAGTGTTAAGAAATTAATAACAAAAAAAACTAAAGCAATAGTATGTATGCACTACGGCGGTTTACCATGTGATTTGGATGAACTTCAAAAAATTGCACAAAAATATAAGATACCATTAATTGAGGACGCAGCACATGCACTTGGTGCAACTTTTAAAGGAAAACCTATTGGAAGCATAAGTGATTTTACAATGTTCAGCTTTCAGGCAATTAAACATATTACAACAGCAGATGGTGGTATGCTTTGTTTAAAAAATAAAAAATTCATAAAAAAAGCTAAAAGAATAAGATGGTTTGGAATAGATAGAGAAAAAAAACAGAAAGCTACTTGGGAAAATGATATTTTCGAAATTGGTTATAAATATCAGATGACTGATTTAGGAGCTTCAGTTGGGTTAGAAGGATTAAAAGATTTTAAAAAAATTCTTAATCATCGTAAAAGTATTTTTAATATATATTATGATAAATTGATTAAAAATAAAAATATTTTATGCGTACATAAAGACGATGGTAAGAGGACACATGCAGCTTGGCTTTTTACAATAATTTCAAGACAAAAAGATTTGATCCAAAAAAAATTAAGAGAAAAAAAAATAGAGACAAATCAAGTTCACTTTAGAAACGATAAATATTCTATATTTAAAAACTTTGTAAAAGGTAAAAAATTTCCAAACATGGATTTTGCTGAAAATAAATACTTAGCTATTCCAGTGCATCATAAGGTTTCAATTAAGAAAGCTAAATATATTGCAGATTTAATTAATAAAATAGTTTGATGTCAAAATTTATTGTAACTGGTGGATTAGGATTTATTGGAAGTAATTTAATTGAATATTTAATAAGTTTAGGTCATTTTATAATTAACATAGATAAAGCAAACTACTCTTCAAATTATTACAATACAATAAATTTTAAAGATAGTAAAAATTATAAATTTTTAAAATTTGACATTTGTAATAGACAAAAATTATCTAAGGTAATAAAAAAATATAAGCCAGAATGTATTTTTAATTTAGCAGCAGAGACACATGTAGATAGATCTATTGACTCATCTGATAACTTTATAAAAACAAATATACTAGGCGTTCATTCAATTTTAGAATCTTTGCTTCAAAATAAATCTACAAAACTAATTCATATTTCTACAGATGAAGTTTATGGAAATATAGATTACTTAAAAAAGGCAAGGGAAAACAATCCATATAATCCGAAAAATCCTTATTCAGCCACAAAAGCTGCTTCTGACCACTTAATTCGATCTTACGCAAACACTTACAACATAAAAGCAATTATTACAAATTGTTGCAATAATTATGGACCAAAACAAAATCCGGAAAAATTAATACCAAAAATTATTTCAAATATTTTTAATAAAAAAAAAATTAATAGTTTACGGGAGAGGACAACATGAAAGAGAATGGATATATGTTTTGGATCATTGTAAGGCCTTGTATCAAATTCATAAAAAAGGGAAAATCAATCAAACTTATAATATTGGATCTGGAGAAAATTATAAGAATATAGACTTGATAAAAAAACTTATAAAAGTTGCAATTAAAAAAAATATTTATAATACAAAATCAAAAATAAAATTTGTTAAAGATAGACCGGGGCATGATTTAAGATATGCTTTGAATAGTAAAAAAATTAGAAAATATATAAAATGGAGGCCTGCTATTACTCTTAATAAGGGACTTGAAAATACAATAGACTGGTACATTTATAATAAAAAATTTTATAAATTTATAAGAAATAAAAATTTTACAAATAGATTAGGGATGATTAAATGATTAAAAAAGGTATAATTCTAGCAGGTGGGCTTGGAACCAGAATGAGTCCTTTGACTAAGGCTGTAAATAAACAGTTACTGCCTATATTTGATAAACCTTTAATTTTTTATCCTATTTCAATTTTGATGTTAGCTGGAATTAAAAATATTCTATTAATTGTCAATAGAGGTTCTATAAATCAATTTAAAAAGATTCTTTCAAATGGTGAAAATTTTGGAGTTAAAATTAGTTATGCAGAACAAAAAAAACCAAATGGTATTCCTGACGCTTTTAAAATTGGTAAAAACTTTATTGGTAAAGATAATGTTGCTTTGATCTTAGGTGATAATTTTTTTTATGGCCAAAGTCTATCTGAAAAATTAAAAAAAATTAGTTTTTTAAAGAAAGGAGCTAAAATTCTTGTTCATTCAGTAAAAAACCCTAATAATTTTGGTGTAGTTACTTTAAAAGGTAATAAAATTATTAGTTTAAAAGAAAAACCAAAAAAAACTCGATCGAATTTAGCAATTACAGGATTATATTTTTTTGATAATTCAGTTGTCAATAAATCTTTTTCTTTAAAAAAATCTAAAAGAAAAGAATTAGAAATAATAGACCTACTTAATCTTTATAAAAAAACCAATTCATTGAAAGCTGAATTTTTAGGAAGAGGTGCAGCTTGGTTAGATGCTGGTACGATAGAAAATTTTTATCAAACTAACATGTTTGTGTCTTCAATTGAAAAAAGGCAAGGTTTAAAAATAGCGTGTTTGGAAGAAATTGCATTCCTAAATAAATGGATTAATAAAAAGAAAATTTTAGATTCAATCTCATTTTATGGAAATTGTGAGTATTCTAAATACTTAAAAAGTTTAATTTAACATACGTATCATGAGTGTTAAAAATATAACCTACAAGTCCCACAAAAAATATTTTCTAATACTTATATTAGTTTCTTTTATTATCTCATTTTCTTATAATTATTTACAGTATGGTGTCGACGGAGGGCTAGTTCTTGCCAAAAAAATTATTTTTCCAGACAATGAGTCTCCAGTAAAATATTATCTTTTAAATTCTTGGACTGCAATTCACCAAATATCTTTTATATTAATAAAATTCGGTTTTTCGGTAGAAATTATCTCAAAAATTATTATGCTTTTCTCCACATTATTCTTCGCATTTGGAGTATTTTTTTTTTCAAATTCTATAGCAAATAATATTAATTTTGCCTTTGTCATTTCCTTGCTAACTATTTTTTTAGGTAAAAATTTTGGAGATACTGATTACCCGTCCCTAATATATTCTGAACATACTTATGGAATGATAAGTTTGTCTCTAGCTACTTTGGTATTTGGGTTAATTGCTAACAAAAATCTTTTATTAGCTAGCATGACATCTGTTGTTTTAATAACTATTCATCCAATTGTAGGACTTTGGATTATTACTATAGGTTCTATAAGTATTTTTTTTACCAAATTAGACAAATTTGAAAAAAAAAGAATAATCATAGGATTTTTAATTGGATTTTTCTTTTTGCTAATAAGCTTTACTTTTTTTTACCTTAACGCAATTGATAAAATACCCTATCAACATTCAAATTTAGCTACATATTTGGAATACTGGGATGGTCATAGATCTATTTCGAGAGAAATACATTTTGAATATTTGATCAAGACATTTATACTTTTTTTATCGATTTATTTTTTTTCAAAGTATTATTATAAATCTGAATCAGATTGTTATAATTTGCACTTTATAGTCATTTTTTTTACTGTAATTATATCTTCAATAATTTATTTAATTTACAAAATTTTTCCTAACATATTTCCTCAAATATTTATTTTAAGTATTCCATCTAGATTTATAATTTTACATTCAATAGTTGGATGGCCAATCATCGTAAGTGTAATTTTTTACTTTTTTCAAATGAGATTTAATTCTCAAAAAATTTCTTTGATTTTTTATATTTTTTTTGGGCTGTTATTCATCCAAAACTTGGATAAAATTTTTGATATATCAAAAAACTTTTATAACTTTAAAACAGTTTATAACTCTAAAGTAATTAATTTAGTAAATAAAGAAAAAGCAGACGGGTACGTAATTACTACATCTAGTCTAAATAACACAGTTTTTAAAAAAACAAAAAAACCTATTTTACTACAAACTGAGTCGATGGATTTTGTACCTTATCATCCATATTTAGTTGATAAATTTTTTAGTATATTAAAAGATATTTACGATATTGAAAAAAATAAACCGCCTCAAAAAAATAATCCTTCAATTTCAGATAAGTATATTAAAAATCTTTTCGAGAAAAAAACTATTGATAATTGGATTTATTTAAAAAAAAAATATAAAATTATTTATGTTATTGTTCCTAATGAATGGAATTTAAATTTAAACTTAGTTGAAAAAGATCAATTCTTAAAATTATATAAGATATTATAATTTTTTATTTTTTATTTCTTTTATAACGTAACTATTTCTTCCTCTTACTTCTTCAAAAATTCTAGCTAAATAAATTCCAATTATTCCAAGCGTCAACAAAATCACACCTGAAAAAAAAGATATAGTAATTATTAATCCTGCGGTTCCTGGTACTGCAACATTTGTAAACTTCATGTAAAAAGCATAAGCTATCAAACATACAGAAAATATAATTGAAATCATTCCTACAATGATTCCAAAATATAAAGGCTTTAGAGAATAAGCAGTTATTCCACTGATAAATTGTGTAACAGGTCCAGCCGAAAGTAGTGGAAATTTAGTTTTACCTTTGAATCTAGACTCTCTAACATATCGAACATAATCTTGTTTGAAGCCCACCCAAACAGATAAACCTCTGATATAAGGTCTAAATTCCTTTTGATCTAATATCTTTACTAAAGCTTTTTTTGAAATTAATTTAAAATCACCAGCTTCAATCGGTAGTTTTATATCTGATAAAAAATTAATTACTTTGTATGCAATCTTTGTCAAAAATAATTTAAGCTTTGGCTCTCCTAATCTTTTTGTTCTGATTGTGTGAACAATGTCTGCACCTTCTTCATACTTTTCTATTAACTTATTTAAAATCTCTGGGGGATCTTGTAAGTCTGAGTCCATGTATACTACACAATCGCCATTGGCATGCTTAAATCCAGCTAGAACACAAGGTCCAACACCAAATGTTCGAGACATATTTATGATCGTGATTGGAAATTTATTTTGATGCTCCTCGAGAATTTTCTCAGACTCATCATCTGAAGCGTCATTTACAAAAATTAATTCGTAATTATAATTATTAAGTTTTTTTACTGACTCGTCAACTCTCTTTATTAGTTCTGCTAAATTGCTAGCTTCATTTTTAAATGAAAAAACAAAAGAAATTAGTTTCATTAAATTAGTATTAAACTATTTAATGTTAGATTAAAATGGTTAAAATTTAAAATAAATTTTTATGAAAAACTTAGATTTAGTAATTTTAGCAGGCGGTAAAGGTTCTAGAATAAAAAAATATCTTAAGAGTTATCCAAAACCAATGCTAAAATTTAATAAAATATTTTTTTTACAATACTTAATTAATAATTTCTCCAAATATCCATTTAAAAGGATTATTATTTTAACTGGTTACAAAAATAAAATTATCTTCAATAATTTTCACAATAAAAAATACAATTTTGTAAAAGTAATTTGTCTAAAAGAAAAAAAATTGCTTGGGACAGGAGGTGCCCTTAATAATTTAAAAAAAATTAAAATGAATAATTTTATATTAGTGAATGGAGATACAATTTTCGATATAAATCTAAAAGATTTTATAAAAAATTTAGGACAAAAAAAAATTTGTCATATTGCTTTAGCGCCAAATAATAAGAACCTAAAAAATTATAAATTAAATAATTTAAATTTAAAAAATGAGACAGTGATTTATCAAAAAAAAGGTAAGTTAATGAACGGGGGCGTTTATTTTTTTGATAAATCTATACTACACAAATTACAAGGTAGAAATTTCTCTTTAGAAAATAACTTTCTTCCTGAAATGATTAATAAGAAAAAAATATCAGGGAAATTATATAATGATTTTTTCTTAGATATCGGTACTCCAAAATATTTAAAAAATTCTGAAAATAAACTAAAAAATTATTTTTCGAGACCAGGCGTTTTTTTAGATAGAGATGGAGTTATAAATCATGATTATGGATATGTGTTTAAGAAAAAAAATTTTAAATTTAGAAAAGGTGTTTTAAAGGGATTGAAATATCTAATGAAGAAAAAATGTTATGTTTTTATTGTTACTAATCAAGCGGGAATAGCAAAAGGTTTATATAAAGAAAATGATTTTGAGAAACTTCATCTGTATATAAAGAATTACCTTTACAAGAAAAATATATATATTGATGATGTTCAATATTCACCATTTCATCCAAATGCTAAAATAAAAAAATATAGAAAAAAATCCTCTTTACGCAAGCCTGGAAATTTAATGTTAAAAAATATTTTAAAAAAATATTTAATAAATAAAAATAAAAGTTTAATGATAGGTGACAAAAAAAGTGATTACCTTGCTGCTAAAAAAAGCAAATTAAAATTTAAATATGCAGAAGTAGATTTTTTCAAACAAATTAAAAAAAATTTTTAATAATTATTTATAATAGTATTCTTATTATTTTTAAAAAAAATAATTAACTCTTTAATTCCATCTTCTAAACTTATTTTAGCTTTATAACCCTTTTTTTCTATTTTTTTATTACTGACAAAATAATCTCTTTTGTCTGGATCTTTTTTATTAAGCATTATATCGATCTTTGTTTTAGGTAATTGAGATTTAATTTTTTTCGCTAACATTAGTTTTGTAATGTTTGCACTAGAAAGACCTAAATTGTAAACATTATTTTTGAGTTTGTTAAAATTCGCAATTGTATATATTAAAGCTTTAACTACATCTCTTATGTGAATAAAATTTCTTCTAAATTTTGGTTCAAATATTTTTAATTGTTTTTTTTTAAGTGCAGTAAACACAAAATTATTTACTAATAAATCACTTCTCATACGATAACTAAATCCAAAAACTGTAGCTAACCTAAATGCAACATAATTATCAGATTTTTTAACTTCTTCTTCAGCTTCACATTTGGTTTTTCCATACAATGAAATTGGTTTTAACGGACTTTTTTCATCACAAAATTTATCTTTTTCTCCAACTCCATATCCAGAATTTGTTGTAAGATAAATTAATTTAGTTTTTTTTCCTCTAAGTTTTAATAAATCTTTTATAGATTCTAAATTTGTTTGTACTGTTTCTTTAGGGTATTTTTCACATAGTGGGGCACCAACAAGAGCAGCCAATGGTATAACGAAATCCTTTTTTTTTATAATTTTATTAATAATCTTTTTATCTCTAACATCACCATTAACAAATTTAAAATTCTTATGGAAAAAAAGATGGTCCAAAGAGTTTCGATTAAATCTCATTAAATCAAGGACTGTTACATCATATCCTAAGTTGACTAATTCGGTTGATAACATCGAACCGATATATCCTGCCCCACCTGTTATCAAAATTTTTTTCATAAGTATTTAGATTTTTTGTCCCTTTGACTTAAAATCGGATTTTTAATTGGCCAAAGAATTTTAAATTTTGGATCATTCCATCTAAAACTTTTTTGTTTCTTTGAGTCAATATATTTGCCCTTATAGCTCCACTTATAATGAAATACACAATTATCTGATAAACATAAATGTCCATTAGCATAATTCGGTGGGATTAAAATCGATTTTGGTTTTTTATGATCTAAGATCCACTTTTTATGTGCCAGATAATCTTTAGAATTTTTTTGCATATTTACGGCTACTAATAAAAATTTTCCATATACACTTGTGATTAGTTTCCAAGATTTAAAATCACAATGTAAACCTCTTAATACATTTTTTTTTGAGATGGAAAACTTATCATGATTAAAATTTAAATGTTTAAAATCTTTTTTTTCCCAGCTTGTCCAAAGCATGCCTCTTCTATCACTAAACTTACTTCTTTTCTTAATTTGTATATTTTTTTTTAACATTATATATTAATATTATTTAGTATTTTTAAAATTTTTTGAATTTTATTTTTTCTTAACGATGGGTAATTTCCAATATAATATCCAAAGTTATGGATTTTTTCTACATTTGGAAATTTTCTTAAATCTATATTTTTTGTAAATTCTTTTAAGTAAGGTTGTCTTAATTGATTGCCGCCACCTGCATTACCTCTTCTAAATTCAATACTATTTTTTTTTAAAATTTTTTCAAATAAATCTCTTTTCTTAAAGCTGTTTGTATTTAAAATAATTGGAAATGCATAATTAGATGTTCCTTCGATTTTGAATTTTGTCCAATATTTATGACTATTAAGATTTTTAACAAAATATTTATAGTTTTCTGTTCTTCTTTTATTGTTTTTATCTAAATTTTTAAGTTGGCTGATACCAATACAGGCGCCTATTTCAGTATTTCTAAAATTTAAAGTTGGATACATAAAAATAAATTGAGGGGAAAGATTTCTATATTTTTTTATGATTTTATTTTCAAAAACTTTATTTTTGCTCTCACGTGCCATACCATGAGATCTTAAAATTTTAGACAATTCGAAAATTTTTTTATCATTTGTTGATATCATGCCTCCCTCTATAGTGGTCATATGATGTGCATAATAAAAAGAAAAATTTGAGACTGAACCATACGTGCCTAATTTTTTATTTTTAAATTTTGCTCCATGACTTTCACATACATCTTCTAAAAGTGGTATCTTTTTTTTCTTAAGAGCTGTCAAAAGCTTTTGATCAATCCCGCTAAAACCTTGAGCATGGGTTACAAAAACTGCTAATGTTTTCTTGTTAAGTTTTTTTATTATTTGTTCTGAATTTGCTGACAAAGTATTCAAATCAACGTCGACAAAAATTGGTTTTAAACCATTTAGTATTATGGACGATATATCAGAAATCCACGTAAGTGATGGTACGATAATTTCATTTTTATATTTTTTTTTATTCAATGCCTTAATTAAAGAAATAGTTATAAAATTTGCAGAGGAGCCAGAGCTTACAAATGTGGAATATTTTACACCAAGCCATTGAGACCATTTTTTTTCAAATTCCCTTACTTTATTAGCTTGAGTTAAAATTGGATTATTTTTATTGAATAATTTTTTAACCTCAGAAAAATCTGATTTTGAGAAATTGTTATGCATTAAAGGATGTTTAAATTTCATTTTAATTTCTGTTCAAAAATTATTTCACTTCCTTTTGTTGAAAAATTAAAAGGAATATTTACTAAATTTCTATTCTTATTTAAAAATTTTTTTTTATTATTTTCTTTTATATAAAATAATAAAAAGCCACCACCCCCTGCGCCTAGAAGCTTACCTCCTAATGCTCCATTTTTTTTTGCCTCTCTATAAATATTATCTATTTTTGAGGTAGTAATATTGTTATTGATTTCTCTTTTGTAATGCCAAGCCTCATCTAATAATCTTCCAAAATCATCAATTGAACCTCTATTTATTATTTTTTCACCAATATTTACGTGCTCTATAAGTTTATTTATTTTGTATTTATTTTTTTTGGTCAAAGTATTTACGTATTTTTTAGCAATCTCTGGTGCGTTTCTTTGAACGCCAGAATAAATTAATAAAAGATTCTCATTAAGCTTCTCTAAGTTTTTTTTATTTGTAATCTTTTTTACTGTAATTTTTTTTTTTTTAAAATCAATTCTATTAAATCCGCCATAAGCTGTTGCTACTTGATCTTGAGAGCCCACTGTCTCTCTCATAATTTTCTGCTCAAAATTTATAGTAAAATTAGCTAATTGTTTTGTACTTTTTTTTATTTTCAGATAGTTGAAAAGAATTTTTGTTAACCCTACAACAAAACATGAGCTAGATCCCATTCCACTTCTTGCAGGCAAATCACCGTCATAATGAATTTCCAAACCGTTTTTAATTTTAAATTTTTTTAACAAATTTTTTACTGCATTATGTTGTATGTTATTTACGTTTTTAACCATTTCTACTTTTGACCAAACAATTCTATATTTGTGCTCAAAAAAATTAGGCAAATCTCTTAAAGTAATATAAATATGTTTATCAATTGTTGTAGATAAGACTGATCCCTCATATTTTTCGTACCAATTTGGATAATCACTTCCTCCACCAAAAAATGAAATTCTGTAAGGTGTTTTTGATATTATCATTATTTTTTTTTTAAAATTTGTTTAACTTTTGAAATTATCTGACTCATGTTCGGAGGTAAATTGTCAACTTTTTTATGATGACCAGCTGATCTATCTTCTAATCCCAAAACTGATACTCTTTTGTCTGTGTACTCATTAACTTTATGTGCTAAAGTTCTTAAAATACCGTCCTTGTAATCGTTATCCGTCATTAAAACTCCATGTTTTGATTTTTTAATAGCTTTTATCCATTCTTTTTTAATTTCAAAAGGTTTTAGATTAACTAAATGAATTATTCCAACTTTTACTCCTTTTTTTTCAAGAAATGTTTTTGCTTTTTCTGCTTCGAATCTTGTAACAGATATTGGCATAAGAATTATATCTTTTTTTCCTCTTATATCATTTTTAAACTCTCTTGAGTTTGAATAACTAAACCTATGCTCTGAAATATAGTAAATATCTTTTGAATTTATAAAATTTTTATAAATTTTCTTATATTCATTAGATGTCATTGGAGAAAAAATTTTTATACCAGGCATTTTATAGATTATCGATATATGTGCTGACCCAGCCACTGGTCCTATTGAGCCTTCAGAGGCAATTCCTCTAATAATCATTGGACATGGTATTTTCCAGATTTCATTTGACTTACATGCGTAGTTCACAATAAAAATACAATTGAACCAATTATATCCCTGGTATCTTATTATATAAATTGGTTTCTTATTCATAAGAGCTGATCCAGTAACAATACCACCGCCAGCAACATCTGCCATCGGAAGCTCGATCACTCCATCTTTTTCATATAACTTTGGCAATGTTCCGGCAACCCAGCCGACGCCTGTCAAGTTCTGTCCAAAAACCTGGCTTTTTCTCTTTTTTAAATGGCTATAAGTTATTTCTCTTATTGTTTTTCTTAGCTCTTTTCCCATAAAACCTTAATTTTTTTTTGTGTAATTTTATCTATTGAGTCGGCATTTCGGCCTAATATTTTTTTTTGCTGCATATATCTATCAAATACGTTTTGTTCATCTTTACCGGCGCCTGCATGCCAGAATATTCTGTTTGTGTGAACATTAATCAAGATAGGTTCTTTGAAAATAATATTTTTTATTAGTTTATTAATCTTATTTGGATCATCCTTTGTGTCAAATGATGTAATTTTGAGTGCCTCAGCTAAATTTTTTGCTTTCCAGTCTCTTCTCTCATCTTTTTTTGTTAAAACAGCAAAATTATTATCATCTACTACAAACAATATTGGCAATTTTTTTTTCGATACCCAACTTAATGTTGCCAACACATAATCCTCCTCTAAAGCAGCATCACCGATAAAGATAATAGTTGGTTTTTTTGAGGAGAAACAAGCTCCAGCTCCTATACAAGCATTACTGCCCATAAACCCGTCATGACCAAACATTTTGATTTTTTCAGAATGAATTGATAAAGATCCGCCCATGCCATAGGTGCACCCATCTTTTTTACCTTTTAACTCTTTTATAAGTTTTTCGATGTTGCCTCCAAATGAAAGGTAAATTGAATGACCCCTATGTTGACCAAAGATTAATGGCCTTATTTTTTTTTCTTGAACTATTGAAGCTATAGTAGCTGGAGCATATTCTTGCCCTGCAGATAAGTATACTGGAAACTGAATTTTTTTTTCTAATACTCTTTGATAAACTTCGTTTTCAAAATGTCTACACAACGAAGCTTTTTTAAAGACTTTGAAAGAGAAATTTTGTCTATTTTTAATCACCTAATAATTTTCTTTTTAGTTTTATTTTAGTAGTTTCTTTAAGATTATTCACTGCGTTCATACCAAATTTTTTCTCAAGTAAATTTAAATATTTTGGATTAGTGTGATACTTATCCCATGCTTTATCCCTAAAGTCTAAAATTTCTGCTGCAGTTAGATTTTGAGATGGTAAATTTTGAGTATCGTATGAATGCTGACTATATCCTGAGTATGTGCCTGGTAACTTAATATTTTTTTTTCTTGCGTCTAAATGTAATGGACTACCTGGGTAAGCCATTGCACTGTAAAAATTTACCATTTCAGTATTAGTTTCCTCAGCGAAGTTATAGGTAAATTCTAAACTTTCTTTTGTCTCTTCAGGTAAGCCAAATATATAATTAGCAGCCACATTAATACCTGAATTTCTCATTTCATTTATGATATCTATAATTTTTACATTTTTAAAAGCATCTTTGTGCACTTCTTTTCGAATAATTGAACTTGGGTTCTCGATTCCTAGGCCTAGCCAATTAACTCCAGCTTTTTTTAACTTTTCTAAGTACTGAGGCTTACATGTATCAATCCTAGAGTAAGCCCAAATATTGAAATCATATTTTCTCTCAATTATCATGTCACAAATTTTCATGAAGTGATTTGGATTTAATACGAACAGTTCATCTGCTATTTTTACATTTTTAACTCCTTGCTTAGCAAAATAGTCAAATTGTTTTATTATAAATTCAGGAGACCACCATCTAAAAATATTTGAATCTTGCGAAGAAATATTTTCGGCGTTATCAGTCCTATTAATGATATTGATCATGCAAAAAGAACAAGTGTAAGGGCAACCTAAACTTGTGTACAAAGCTGCAAAAGGTTGTTTGTCAGAATTATTCGACCAAGAATGCCATCCTGCTGTTCTATAATTTTTTAATGAAGGCAATAAATCCCAAGCCATGCCAGGAAGGTCAGTATCTAAAAGTTTTTTTGGTACAACTATTTCTGGATCATTAAGATTTATATTCCCTTGATTATCTCTAAAACCAATTCCTTTTACTTTTTTTAATAGTTTTTCATCTTGTAAATTTTCGACTTTCAAAAGATTTGCAATTGCATATACTCCCTCGTTCAATGCAATAATATCAATTGATTTTTCTAGCGCTAAAGTCTCTCGTGGAAGAGCTGAAACATGACCGCCTACAAAAAGAGTTACGATTGATGGTTCTAATTTTTTGACTTCTTCAGATGTTGCCACCGCTCCCTCCATATTTTGTGACGAAGCTGAGGGTTGTTGTCCGTATACTACAAAACACGCTATTCTAGGATTTATTTCTTTAATCTTTTTAGAGCTACTGATGTAATCTAATTGCTCAACTTCACAATCAAGTATTGCAACATTAAAATTTTTAGATCTACAATGATTTGCTAACATTCCTGCCCAGATTGGAGGCTCTATCGCAGAATGTTTGTGACTTAATCCTTGATAAATTTTTTTTGATGCATTTGGATGAATGAATAATATATCTAGTGACATTATAATATGTTTATACTCTAATAATCTTTATAAGCATCATAAATAATTTGTTTATTATCAGTTAGCACTTCAACAAATAAAGGTTTTTTTGAATTATTAATTTTTTTTAAAATATTATCTAATTTTTTTGTGTTTGAAATTAAATAATGTTCCATATCAAAAGCTTTAGCAATATTTTTTAAGTTTAATGTTCCATCACCAGTATCTTTTGGATTATCAACTCTTCTTCCTTTAAAAAAAGTGTCAGCCCAATTATGCATTGATACATAACCACCATTATTGATAACAAATAATTTTATATTAAATTTATTGTGAGAAATAGTTTTTAGCTCTTGAATGTTGAGTTCTAAAGATCCATCGCCTGTAACAGCAAGAATTGTTGAGTCAGGTGACGCAACAGCTGCTCCAATTGCTAAAGGTATAGTTAAACCCATAGCCGCGTTAGTATAGGACGATATTTCTTTTTGACCTTTTTCAAAATTCCAAACCTGACCACCAACATAATAGTTAGAGCCTGCATCTGTGACCAAAATATTTTTTTTTGTAGAGACTTTACCTAACCTATCCATGAAATAATACAAATCCATTAACTTATTTTTTGAAATTTTTGATATAAATTTATTTGAAATCTGATTATTTTTTTTGAGAGTTTTGCATTTATTATTCCATTCACTAAAATTTTTAATTTTTTTATTTTTTATGAATTTATAAAATGATGGAATAAAGTATTTTAAATCGTAATTTAGGGGAATATCAATTTTTTGACCCTTTTTTTTAAGTTCATCTTTTTCAATATCAACTGAAATAACTTTTGCATTCTCTAACGCTTTGTATTCATGTCCCACAAATTGAGGTGAAAACCTACATCCAAATGACAAAGCTAAATCTGAATTATTCATAATTTTTTTGCTAAACTTAGTTGCTTTTATTCCTGAGATTCCATAGATATAATTCTGATCATGGCTCACAAGATCATTCGTAAATCTAGTAAAAATTACTGGAATTTTTAATTTATTAATTATTTTTTTTATTTCTAAAATTTTTTCACTTTGCTTTACTCCATGGCCTAGTATTAAAATAGGTGATCTTGATTTTTGCAGTATTTTTAAAATTTTTTTAAAGTCTTTTTTTATCTTTGAATTGGAATATTTTCTTATTGGGCTTTTTAAATTAAATCCCCTTAATTTCTTTTCATTTATATTTGCTCTTTGAACATTTAAAGGAATATCAATCCAAACAGGTCCTTTTCTTCCGTTTGAGCTTAGATAAAATGCTTTTTCCAAAATATATTTAACCTCGTATGGATTTTTTATTATTTCTGCATATTTTGTAAGAGGCTTAACGATAGGGATAATATTAATTTCTGCAGTTCCAAAACTTCTTACATTTTTGGATTTAGTGCTGTGAGTAGTTTGTTTATAATCTACTTGACCTGATATAATTACTATAGGTGATGAATCTACAAAAGCTTCGGCAAGACCTGGTAGTGCATTCGTGGCACCTGGTCCAGCAGTTACACATGCTACACCAACTTTATCTTTGGTTCTGGCATAAGCGCTAGCCATGATTGGGGCAGTTGCTTCGTTTCTCGTTGCATAATATTTTATTCCAGCTAATTTCACGGCATCGTTTAGATACATCGCTCCATAACCTGTTAGCATAAATATATCGTTGATTTTTTTTTGTTTTAAAAATTTTACTATAAAATCTACAACTCTCATGATTCAAATATTCTTTAAATGGTCCATACAAATGGTAGCGAGGGGCGGATTCGAACCGCCGACCCCAGGCTTATGAGTCCTGTGCTCTAACCAACTGAGCTACCTCGCCTTTGAAGTTTTTATATTATATTTGCCTAACTAAATCATTAGTTTAGTTGACTTGATAATTGTTGAAATTATTAGTTTTTATAATGTTAAAATTATACCAAACACAGTCACTGCAGAGACAGCAGCTACACTTAGGGCCAAATTTCTGTTTCGCTCTATTTTCTTCTCTTCATTAATTCTAGACAATAGGTCAGTAAGCTTTACCTTGCTTTGTTGCCTTATTTCTTCAGCGTGGTTTTCAAATTTGTAGTTTGAACTCATCAAAACAATAAACCAAAAAAGCATGTTATTTTAAATATTTTACTCGAGCAAAATGGGTTGCTATAGGTGATTCGACCCAAAATGATATAAAATCATCATCATTTTACATAATATAGAATTCTGTGAGGTAATTAAGAATTTATATGATTAGAAATCCCTTTACGCATTTTTTCTATAATCTCATCTATATCTTTTTTTTCACATACAAATGGAGGAGCA
>MDTD01163030.1_pt1 | contig 15786 bp, 12 predicted proteins | sample 811221 | NCBI WGS metagenome assembly MDTD01 (sample SAMN05326646, study PRJNA326480) | marine metagenome | isolation source: seawater | place: Pacific Ocean: South West | collected 2011
CGGGCGACAACGTTCAGATGAGCGTTGAGCTGATCGCGCCGATCGCCATGGAAGAAGGTCTGCGCTTCGCGGTCCGTGAAGGCGGCCGCACCGTCGGCGCCGGCGTGGTCTCCAAGATCATCGAGTAAGCCACCTCGCGGTGGTATAACGGGCCGGGGCCCACGGGTCCCGGCTGTTGTGTTTTCGAGGTTACAGGCCAGTAGTTCAATTGGTAGAGCACCGGTCTCCAAAACCGGCTGTTGGGGGTTCGAGTCCCTCCTGGCCTGCCAATTCTCCCAGAGCTGCCATCAGGCGGCGGGGTGCGTCGGCAGATGAGTGAGAAAGCAGAAGGGCAGTCTGGGTCCTCCGTTCTAGAGGCCACCAAGTGGGTCATCGCGGCCGCGCTGGTGGCTGTTGCTGTTGTGGGTAACAGCTATTTCTCCGAGGTGTCCCCCCTGTACCGGGCGCTGGGCGTGCTGGTCGTCGGTCTGGTGGCCGCGTTCGTGGCTCTGCAGACTGAACAGGGCAAGGCGTTCAACCAGCTGCGCAAGGACTCCATGGTGGAGCTGCGCAAGGTGGTATGGCCGTCCCGTCAGGAGACGCTGCAGACCACGCTGATCGTGCTGGTGTTCGTGCTGATCGTCGCACTGCTGTTGTTCGTGCTCGATTGGGTGCTCAACGGCGCGATCTCGATGCTCATCGGCTAAGGGGTACACATGGCGAAGCGTTGGTACGTCGTACACGCTTATTCCGGCTTTGAAAAGCACGTCAAGCGGGCCCTGGAAGAGCGCGTCAAGCTGCGCTCCATGGAAGAGCTGTTTGGCGAGATTCTCGTGCCCACCGAGGAAGTGGTGGAAATGCGCGGTGGCCAGAAGCGCAAGTCCGAGCGCAAATTCTTCCCCGGCTATGTGCTGGTGGAAATGGATATGTGCGACGACTCCTGGCACCTGGTCAAGGAAACGCCCAAGGTAATGGGCTTCATCGGCGAGGATCCGAAGAACCCGGGTCGCGTGTCGCCGATCACCCAGAAAGAGGCGGATGCCATTCTGCGTCGCATGGACGACGCGGTGGAGAAGCCCAAGCCCAAGACGCTGTTCGAAGCCGGCGAAGTGGTGCGCGTCATCGACGGCCCGTTCGCGGATTTCAACGGCGTGGTGGAAGAAGTGAACTACGAAAAGAGCCGCCTGCAGGTGGCGGTGCTCATTTTCGGTCGCTCCACGCCCGTGGAGCTGGAATTCGGACAGGTCGAAAAGACCTGATCCACGGTGCTCCGCCGGGTCCGGTGGGGCAAACGACCAACCTCAGGGGAGCCCGTCAAACGGCGTTTGAACCCAAGGAGTCTCAATCATGGCCAAGAAAGTCGAAGCCTACATCAAGCTGCAGGTGGCAGCGGGTCAGGCTAACCCTTCACCGCCGGTCGGCCCCGCTCTGGGCCAGCACGGCGTGAACATCATGGAATTCTGTAAAGCGTTCAACGCCCAGACCCAGCAGCTCGACCAGGGCGCGCCGGTGCCGGTGGTGATCACGGTTTACAGCGACCGCTCCTTCACCTTCACCATGAAGACGCCGCCCGCGGCGTATCTGCTGAAGAAGGCGGCCGGCATCAAGAGCGGTTCCGGCGAGCCGAACACCAAGAAGGTGGGCAAGGTGACCCGTGAGCAGCTGGAAGAGATCGCCAAGGCGAAAGAGCCGGATCTCACCGCCGCCGACATGGACGCCGCCGTGCGTACCATCGCGGGCTCCGCCCGTTCCATGGGCCTGGACGTGGAGGACTAACCAATGGCCAAGCTGTCCAAGCGCGCCCGCGCCATCCGTGAGAAAGTGGAATCGGGCAAGTTTTATCAAGTGGAAGACGCCGTGGCGCTGCTCAACGAGCTGTCCGCCGTCAAGTTCAAGGAATCCATCGATGTTTCCGTGAACCTGGGCGTGGATCCGCGTAAATCCGACCAGAACGTGCGCGGCGCTTCCGTGCTGCCCCACGGCACCGGCAAGACCGTTCGCGTCGCCGTGTTCGCCCAGGGCGCCAAGGCCGACGAAGCCAAGGAAGCCGGCGCCGACGTGGTCGGTTTCGACGACCTGGCCGAGCAGGTTCAGGCCGGCGAAATCAACTTCGACGTGGTGATCGCCTCGCCGGACGCCATGCGCGTCGTCGGTAAGCTGGGCACCATCCTCGGCCCGCGTGGTCTGATGCCGAACCCGAAGGTCGGCACCGTGACCCCGGACGTGGCCCAGGCGGTGAAGAACGCCAAGGGCGGTCAGGTGCGCTACCGCACCGACAAAGGCGGCATCATCCACTGCACCGTGGGTCAGGTGGGTTTTGACGCCAACGCCATCAAGGAAAACGTGGAAGCGTTGATCAACGATCTGAAGAAGGCCAAGCCGGCTTCCGCCAAGGGCGCCTACTTCAAGAAGATCACGCTGTCCAGCACCATGGGCCCGGGCCTGGCGATCGATACCGCCTCCCTGGCCATGTAGAAAATCCGGAGCCGGCCCCCGGGCCGGTTCCAAAGGGCTTTGATCCCGACGGCGACACCTGTCCGCAGGCCAACCGCCGGGGCGTCAAAGACCGCAGGTCCGAGGGCGCGAATGGAGTCCGGCTTCATGAGCCGAGTTTCCGCCCGAGGTTAAGGGGTAACCGCCTGCGCAGGCGCGGTAGTTGCAAATCCTGTGTCAAAGCAGGGGCTGGCTTCCGCGATAACGGACCGGGTAACCGGTCCTGGCAACCGCTGGATCCATCAGTCAGGCAGTCGACGGATCCGGTTAAGTTTGTGAATCCAGGAGGTAAATCGTGCCTTTGAATCTGGAGGACAAACGGGCGATTGTGGTTTCGGTGAATGCTGCGGCTGCCGAAGCGCTGTCCGCCGTGGTTGCCGACTATCGGGGACTTTCCGTGTCAGAGATGACCGCTCTGCGCGTGAAGGCTCGTGAAACCGGCGTGTACCTGAAAGTAGTACGGAACACGCTGGCCAAGCGCGCCGTTGAAGGCACTGAATACGAGTGTCTCAGCGACTCGCTGGTCGGCCCCACGATCCTGGCGTTTTCCCAGGCAGATCCGGGCGCAGCCGCCCGGCTGATCAAGGATTTCGCCAAGGACCACGACGCGCTCGAAGTCAAAGCACTGGCCGTAGGCGGTGTGGCGTACGAAGCCAAGGACATCGATGTCCTGGCCAAGCTGCCCACCCGTGACGAAGCCCTTGCTCAGCTTATGTCCGTCATGCAGGCCCCGGTGGCCAAGTTTGTCCGTACCCTCAACGAGGTGCCCGGCAAGTTTGTGCGTACCGTTGCCGCGGTGAAGGACAAGAAACAGCAGGAAGCTGCCTGATCCCCGGATCAGCAGCAGCGTAACTACCCGATTCCACTCGGGATCGCCCGTACGGTGATTTTAGGAGATTGAAAATGGCCGTTTCCAAAGAAGATATCCTCAGCGCAATCGCTGACATGAGCGTTATGGACCTCGTCGACCTGATCGAGGCCATGGAAGAGAAGTTTGGCGTAACCGCCGCCGCCGCCGTTGCCGCTGCTCCCGCAGCCGCTGGTGGTGACGCTGGTGCCGCCGCTGAAGAACAGACCGAGTTCGATGTGGTTCTGACCGGTTTCGGCGACAAGAAAGTCGGCGTGATCAAGGCAGTCCGCGAAGTGACCGGTCTGGGTCTGAAAGAAGCGAAAGAACTGGTCGAGGGCGCTCCCGCTCCGGTCAAGGAAGGCGCTTCCAAGGACGAAGCCGAAGAGATCAAGAAAAAGATCGAAGAGGCTGGCGGTACCGCCGAGCTCAAGTAAGCGCGAGAGCGCAATGTCTTTCCACATTCCGGCGGAAAGACACCGGCTGGCAGCTTAAGGGCTGCCAGCCTTTTGTCGTTTCTGTATGAAGGGTTTCATGCAGGAATATCACCCAGGGGTGATAGGTCAACAGCCGAGGAACGCAGATGGCATACTCATTCACTGAGAAAAAGCGGATCCGCAAAGATTTCGGCAAGCTTCCCAAGGTCATGGAGGTTCCGTATCTCCTGGCCATACAGCTCGATTCTTACCGCAAGTTCTTGCAACACGACAAGAGCGCCGAGGAGCGCTTGGACGCAGGCCTGGAAGCGGCCTTCCGGTCGGTGTTCCCGATTTCCAGCTACTCCGGGAACGCGGCCCTCGAGTATGCCGGCTATGAGTTCGGCAAACCGGTTTTTGATGTCAAAGAGTGCATCATTCGTGGCACCACCTACGCCGCGCCGCTGCGCGTGCGTATCCGTCTGGTGATCTACGACAAGGAATCCAACGGCGCGATCAAGGACATCCGCGAACAGCAGGTCTACATGGGCGAGATCCCGCTCATGACCGAAAACGGTACCTTCGTGATCAACGGTACCGAGCGGGTGATCGTGTCCCAGCTGCACCGCTCGCCGGGCGTGTTCTTCGACCACGACAAGGGCAAGACCCACTCCTCGGGCAAGCTGCTGTATTCCGCGCGGGTGATTCCCTACCGCGGTTCCTGGCTCGACTTCGAGTTCGACCCGAAGGATCTGGTGTACGTGCGCATCGACCGCCGCCGCAAGCTGCCGGCGACGATCCTGCTGCGCGCGCTGGGCTACACGTCCGACGAGATCCTCGACACTTTCTTCGACACCAACGAAATTCTGTTCGAGAACGGTGTCTATCGCATGCGGCTGGTGCCGGAGCGTCTGCGTGGTGAAACCGCGACCTTCGATATCCTGGCCGGCGAGGAAGTGGTGGTGGAGCGTGGCCGCCGTGTCACCGCGCGCCACATCCGTCAGCTCGAAAAAGCCAACATCGAATACCTTGAGATCCCCGCCGAGTACCTGCACGGCCGCTACCTGGCCAAGTCGATCATCGACCAGGAAACCGGCGAGGTTCTGGTGGAGTGCAACACCGAACTGAGCGCCGACAGCCTCGACAAGATCGAGAACGCCGGCATCACCACGTTCGAGACGCTCTACACCAACGACCTGGACCACGGCCCGTTCATGGCCGATACCCTGCGCGCGGATCCCACCCGCAGCCCGCTCGAGGCGCTGGTGGAAATCTACCGCATGATGCGTCCGGGCGAGCCGCCCACCAAGGAAGCGGCGGAGAACCTGTTCCGCAACCTGTTCTTCACCGACGAGCGCTACGACCTGTCCGGCGTGGGCCGCATGAAGTTCAACCGCCGCCTCGGCCGTGACGACGTCACCGGCCCGGGCATCGTCTACGATGGTCGCTACTTCAGCGCCCGCGCCGATGATGAAGGCAAGCAGTACTTCGAGCAGCTCGGCGAAGAGCAGTCCGACATCATCGACGTACTCAAGACCCTGGTGGACATCCGCAACGGCAACGGCGTGGTCGACGACATCGACCACCTGGGCAACCGCCGCATCCGTTCCGTGGGCGAGATGGCCGAGAACCAGTTCCGCGTCGGCCTGGTCCGGGTGGAGCGCGCCGTCAAGGAGCGCCTGAGCCTGGCCGAGTCCGAAGGCCTGATGCCGCAGGACCTGATCAACGCCAAACCGGTGGCCGCCGCGGTGAAGGAGTTCTTCGGCTCCTCGCAGCTGTCCCAGTTCATGGATCAGAACAACCCGCTCTCCGAGATCACCCACAAGCGTCGGGTATCCGCGTTGGGCCCGGGCGGTCTGACCCGTGAGCGCGCCGGCTTCGAGGTGCGTGACGTGCACCCGACCCACTACGGTCGCGTGTGTCCCATCGAGACGCCGGAAGGTCCGAACATCGGCCTGATCAACTCCCTTGCCAGCTACGCGCGGACCAACGAGTACGGTTTCCTGGAATCGCCGTACCGCAAGGTCATCGACGGCAAGGTCAGCGAGGAAATCGAGTACCTGTCCGCCATCGAGGAAGCGGAGTGCGTGATCGCGCAGGTCGACGCCAAGATGAACGACGACGGCAGCTTCGTGGAAGACTTCGTCACCGTGCGTCACCGCTACGAATTCACCGTCATGGAGCGGGACACCATCACCCATATGGATGTCTCCCCGCGCCAGGTGGTGTCCGTGGCCGCGTCCCTGATTCCGTTCCTGGAACACGATGACGCGAACCGCGCTCTGATGGGTTCCAACATGCAGCGTCAGGCGGTGCCGACCCTGCGCGCCGAGAAGCCCCTGGTGGGCACCGGCATGGAGCGTCACGTGGCCCGGGATTCCGGCGTCTGCGTGGTGGCCCAGCGTGGCGGTATCGTCGATAAGGTGGACGCCTCCCGCATCATCGTCAAAGTGAACGACGACGAGGTGGTGGAAGGCGAAGCCGGTGTGGATATCTACAACCTCACCAAGTACACCCGCTCCAACCAGAACACCTGCATCAACCAGCGTCCGCTGGTGAAGGTGGGTGATCGGGTTTCCGCGCGCGACATCATGGCCGACGGTCCGTCCGTGGACATGGGCGAGCTGGCCCTGGGCCAGAACATGCGCGTCGCGTTCATGCCCTGGAACGGCTACAACTTCGAGGACTCCATCCTGATCTCCGAGCGGGTGGTGAAGGAGGATCGCTTTACCTCCATCCACATCCAGGAGCTGACCGCGATCGCCCGTGACACCAAGCTGGGCGCCGAGGAAATCACCGCCGACATCCCCAACGTGGGCGAGGCGGCCCTGGGCAAACTGGACGAATCCGGCATCGTGTACATCGGCGCCGAGGTGGAAGCCGGCGACATTCTGGTCGGCAAGGTGACGCCCAAGGGCGAAACCCAGCTCACCCCGGAAGAGAAGCTGCTGCGTGCCATTTTCGGTGAGAAGGCCTCCGACGTGAAGGACACCTCCCTGCGGGTTTCCTCCGGCGTTAAAGGTACCGTCATCGACGTTCAGGTGTTCACCCGCGACGGCGTCGAGAAAGACGAGCGCGCCAAGCAGATCGAACAGGATGCCCTGGACAAGTTCCGCAAGGACCTGAAGGACGAGTACCGGATTCTCGAGCAGGACATCAAGGACCGTCTGCGGTCCGTGCTGCTGGGCAAGAAGGTCAACGGCGGCGCCGGCCTCAAGCGCGGCACCGAGCTGACCGATGCGGTGCTCGACGAGTTGGAAGGCGACAAGTGGTTCGAGCTGCGCCCGGCCGACGATGACGTGGCCGAGCAGCTGGAGCGCGCGCACCAGTACCTGGAGCAGCACAAGAAGGAACAGGACGAGCGCTACAAGGACAAGCAGGCCAAGATCTCCGGCGGCGACGACCTGTCCCACGGCGTGCTCAAGGTGGTCAAGGTTTACCTGGCGATCAAGCGCCGCATCCAGCCCGGCGACAAGATGGCCGGCCGGCACGGTAACAAGGGTGTGATCTCCGTGATCATGCCCGAGGAAGACATGCCCTACGACGAGAACGGCGTCCCCGTGGACGTGGTCCTCAACCCGCTGGGCGTACCGTCGCGGATGAACGTGGGGCAGATTCTCGAGACCCACCTGGGCTGGGCCGCCAAGGGGCTGGGTGACCGCATCGGCGAGATGCTGGATCAGGAACGGAAAGTCGCCGAAGTGCGCGACTTCCTCGACCAGATCTACAACCAGACCGGCGCCGGCGGCACCGATGAGGACTGGAGCCATTTCGAGGACCAGGACATCATCGAGCTGGCCCGCAACCTGCGCGCCGGCGTGCCCATGGCCACCGCCGTGTTCGACGGTGCCAAGGAGTACGAGATCAAGGCGCTGCTGGAACTCGCCGGCCAGGACCGTTCCGGTCAGATCCAGCTTTGGGATGGCCGTACCGGCGAGCAGTTCGACCGCAAGGTGACCGTCGGCTACATGTACATGCTGAAGTTGAACCACCTGGTGGACGACAAGATGCACGCCCGCTCCACCGGCTCCTACAGCCTGGTGACCCAGCAGCCGCTGGGTGGTAAGGCGCAGTTCGGTGGTCAGCGCTTCGGTGAGATGGAAGTGTGGGCGCTGGAAGCCTACGGCGCGGCGTATACGCTGCAGGAAATGCTCACCGTGAAGTCGGACGATGTGAATGGGCGCACGCGCATTTACAAGAACATCGTCGACGGCGATCACCGGATGGATCCGGGTATGCCGGAGTCCTTCAACGTACTGCTGAAGGAAATCCGTTCGCTCGGTATCAACATCGAGCTGGAAAACGACTGAGGCAGCGCCGCCGCCCCTCGGAGGCCGAGGGGCGGCGCCACGCCTGACCCGGGTTTAGGAAAGAATCGCGAGCGAAAGCTCCATACGGAGGACTGGCCTTGAAAGACTTGCTGAATCTGCTCAAAAGTCAGGGACAAGTCACGGAGTTCGACAAGCTGAAGATCGGTCTGGCACCGCCGGATCTGATCCGTTCCTGGTCTTTTGGCGAAGTGAAAAAGCCGGAGACCATCAATTACCGCACCTTCAAGCCGGAGCGTGATGGCCTGTTCTGCGCGCGCATCTTTGGTCCGATCAAGGACTACGAGTGCCTGTGCGGCAAATACAAGCGTCTCAAGCACCGGGGTGTGATCTGCGAGAAGTGTGGCGTGGAAGTCACCCTCTCCAAGGTTCGTCGTGAGCGCATGGGTCACATCGAGCTGGCCAGCCCGGTGGCGCACATCTGGTTCCTGAAGTCGCTGCCGTCCCGCATCGGTCTGATGCTGGACATGACCCTGCGCGACATCGAGCGCGTGCTGTACTTCGAATCCTTCGTGGTCACCGAGCCCGGCATGACCACCCTGGAGCGCGGCCAGCTGCTCACCGACGAGGAATATTTCGACGCCCTGGAACAGTTCGGCGACGAATTCGAAGCCAAGATGGGCTCCGAGGCGGTCCAGCAATTGCTGCTGGAACTCGATCTGCAGGAAGAGATCAACACCCTGCGCGAGGAAATCGAGGCCACCAACTCGGACACCAAGCTCAAGAAGCTGTCCAAGCGGCTCAAGTTGATGGAAGCGTTCCACGCCTCCGGCAATGAGCCCGAGTGGATGATCATGACGGTGCTGCCGGTGCTGCCGCCGGACCTGCGTCCGCTGGTGCCCCTGGACGGCGGCCGCTTCGCGACCTCCGACCTGAACGACCTGTACCGCCGGGTGATCAACCGTAACAACCGCCTCAAGCGGCTGCTGGACCTGAACGCCCCGGACATCATCGTGCGCAACGAAAAGCGTATGCTGCAGGAATCCGTGGACGCACTGCTGGACAACGGCCGTCGCGGCCGCGCCATCACCGGCTCCAACAAGCGCCCGCTGAAGTCCCTGGCCGACATGATCAAGGGCAAGCAGGGCCGCTTCCGCCAGAACCTGCTGGGCAAGCGGGTGGACTACTCCGGTCGTTCCGTGATCGTGGTGGGCCCGACCCTCAAGCTGCACGAATGCGGCCTGCCCAAGAAGATGGCGCTGGAGCTGTTCAAGCCGTTCATCTTCGCCAAGCTGGAAGCTCGTGGCCTGGCCACCACCATCAAGGCGGCCAAGAAGATGGTCGAGCGCGAGACCGCCGAGGTGTGGGACATCCTCGCCGAGGTGATCCGCGAGCACCCGGTCATGCTGAACCGGGCGCCGACCCTGCACCGTCTGGGTATCCAGGCGTTCGAGCCGGTGCTGATCGAAGGCAAGGCGATCCAGCTGCACCCGCTGGTGTGCGCCGCCTTCAACGCGGACTTCGACGGTGACCAGATGGCGGTGCACGTACCGCTGACCCTGGAAGCCCAGCTGGAAGCCCGGGCGCTGATGATGTCCACCAACAACATCCTGTCCCCGGCCAACGGTGAACCGATCATCGTGCCGACCCAGGACGTGGTGCTGGGCCTGTATTACATCAGCCGTGAAAGAGTCAACGTCAAGGGCGAAGGCCGGGTGTTCTCCGACACCCAGGAAGTGATGCGCGCCCTGGGCACCAAGGAAGTGGATCTGCACGCCCGCATCAAGGTGCGCATCCACGAAGTGGTGCGTGACCAGGAAGGCCGCGTCGAAGAAAACGATCGCCTGGTGGAAACCACCGTCGGTCGCTGCAAGCTGTGGGACATCGTGCCCGATGGCATCGGCTTCGATCAGGTCAACCGCAACATGACCAAGAAGGCGATCTCCGGTCTGCTCAACACCTGCTACCGGATCCTGGGCACCAAGGAAACCTGCATCTTCGCCGACCAGATCATGTACATGGGCTTCCGTGAAGCGACCCTGTCCGGCTCCTCCATCGGGGTCGAGGACATGGTGATCCCGGACGCCAAGGTGAAGATGATCGCCGCCGCCGAGGAAGAAGTGCGCGAGATCGAGGAGCAGTTCGCTTCCGGTCTGGTGACCCGCGGTGAGCGCTACAACAAGGTGATCGACATCTGGGCGCGCACCAACGACCAGATCGCCAAGGCGATGATGGAAAACCTGAACAAGGAAATCGTCGTCAACCGCGACGGCGAGGACGAGCAGCAGGATTCCTTCAACTCGATCTACATGATGGCCGACTCCGGCGCCCGGGGCTCCCCGGCGCAGATCCGCCAGCTGGCCGGCATGCGCGGCCTGATGGCCAAGCCGGACGGGTCGATCATCGAGACGCCGATCACCAGTAACTTCCGTGAAGGGCTGAACGTACTCCAGTACTTCATCTCCACCCACGGCGCCCGGAAAGGTCTGGCGGACACCGCGCTGAAAACCGCGAACTCCGGTTACCTGACCCGCCGTCTGGTGGACGTGGCCCAGGACCTGGTGATCACGGAGAACGATTGCGGCACCGAGCAGGGTCTGCTGATGACGCCGCTGATCGAAGGCGGCGACGTGGTCGAGCCCCTGCGCGAGCGGGTGCTGGGCCGGGTCGTGGTGCGCGACGTGATGAACCCGCTCAAGCCCGAGGAAGTGGCGGTGGAAGAGGGCACCCTGCTGGACGAAGTCTGGGTGGACCGTCTCGAAGCCATGGGCGTGGACGAAGTCATCGTGCGCTCGCCGATCACCTGTGAAACCCGCTGGGGCGTTTGCTCCAAGTGCTATGGTCGCGACCTGGCACGGGGCCACGAGGTGAACGTGGGCGAGGCCGTGGGCGTGATCGCGGCTCAGTCCATCGGTGAGCCGGGCACCCAGCTGACCATGCGGACCTTCCACATCGGGGGCGCGGCGAGCCGGGCTTCCGCGGTGTCCAGCATTCAGATCAAGCACGGCGGCAAGGTGCGCTTCCACAACGCCAAGCACGTGCAGCACAAGGACGGGCTGGTGATCGTGTCCCGCTCCGCCGAGCTGGCCGTGGCCGACGACCTGGGGCGTGAGCGCGAGCGCTACAAGCTGCCCTACGGCGCCATGGTCACCGTCAACGAAGGCGACCCGGTGGACGGCGGCCAGGTGGTGGCCACCTGGGATCCGCACACCCACCCGATCATCGCCGAGGTGGAGGGTAAGGTGCAGTTTGGTGACATGGAGGAAGGCATCTCCGTGAACTACCAGACCGACGAGCTCACCGGTCTCACCAACATCGAGGTGCTGGGCAGCCAGGACCGCCCGTCCGCGGGCAAGGACCTGCGTCCGGTGGTTCGCGTGGTGGACGCCAGCGGCAAGCCGGTGACCCTGCCCAACACCGACAATCCGGCCAACTACTTCCTGCCCGGCGGCGCGCTGTCGGCGCTGAAGAACGGCGCGGACATCGGCATGGGTGACGTGATCGCGCGGATTCCCCAGGAATCCTCCAAGACCCGCGACATCACCGGTGGTCTGCCGCGGGTGGCGGACCTGTTCGAGGCCCGCAACCCCAAGGAAGCGGCGATCCTGGCCGAGAAGAGCGGTACCGTTTCCTTCGGCAAGGAAACCAAGGGCAAGGTGCGCCTGGTGATCACCCCCGACGAAGGTGGCGACACCTACGAGGAGCTGATTCCCAAGTGGCGCCAGCTCAACGTGTTCGAAGGCGAGCACGTGGAGAAGGGCGAAGTGGTCTCCGACGGCCCGCTCAACCCCCACGACATCCTGCGTCTCATGGGTGAAGTGGAACTGGCGCGCTACATCGTCAACGAGGTGCAGGAGGTCTACCGTCTGCAGGGCGTGAAGATCAACGACAAGCACATCGAGACGATCATTCGCCAGATGCTGCGCAAGGTGGAAATCACCGAAATCGGCGACTCCGCCTTCATCAAGGGCGAGCAGGTCGAGTACGCCCGCCTCACCGAGGAGAACGAGCGTCTCGCCGGCGAGGACAAGATGCGCGCCCGTGGCGAGCGTCTGCTGCTGGGTATCACCAAGGCCTCCCTGGCCACCGAGTCGTTCATCTCCGCGGCCTCCTTCCAGGAGACCACCCGGGTGCTGACCGAGGCGGCGGTGACCGGCAAGGAAGACGACCTGCGCGGTCTGAAGGAAAACGTGGTGGTGGGTCGTCTGATCCCGGCCGGTACCGGCTACGCCTACCACGAGGAGCGTCGCCGCCAGCGCGCCGAAGCCACCGGTGACGGCCCCACCATGGACGAGGTGGAAGCGGCACTGTCCGAGGCCCTGAGCTCCTCCGACCAGGAGTAAGGCGGCCCCGAAAAGCGGGACCTGCCCCCGGCGCCTTGACTTGGCGCCGGGGGCTCCCTAGAATCCGTCGCCCCTGTCTATAGCCCGGAATCGGCTATGGAATGATCAATAGGGTGGCGATAAAGAGCAATGTTCGTCACAGAACTGTAAGCGTGGAGCAGTAGTTTCATGGCAACTGTAAACCAGCTTGTGCGGAATCCGCGCAAGAGAAAGGTTGAGAAAAGCGACTCGGTCGCCCTGCAGGGCTGCCCGCAGCGGCGCGGCGTTTGCACCCGGGTGTACACCACTACCCCGAAAAAGCCGAACTCCGCGCTGCGTAAGGTGTGCCGGGTGCGCCTGACCAACGGTTATGAAGTGTCCTCCTACATTCCGGGGGAAGGCCATAACCTGCAGGAGCACTCCGTTGTGCTGATCCGTGGTGGTCGTGTGAAGGACCTCCCGGGTGTGCGCTACCACACCGTGCGCGGCACGCTGGACACCGCTGGTGTTCAGGACCGTAAGCAGCGTCGTTCCAAGTACGGCGCCAAGCGGCCGAAGAAATAAACCGACCCTTTCCATACGTCCGGGCGTACTGCCCGGCGGGATGAGTAAGGCCGGGCACCGTCCCGGGTAACCCTGAAGCTTTCCCCGCCCCGGCGGGGCATGATGAGGAACACATCCGATGCCAAGAAGACGCGTCGTAGCCAAGCGTGAGATCCTGCCGGATCCGAAATTCGGTAGCCAGCTGCTGGCCAAGTTCATGAACCACGTAATGGTCGACGGCAAGAAGTCCGTGGCCGAGCGCATCGTGTACGGTGCGCTGGATACCGTGGCCGAGCGCAAGAACGGCGAGCCCCTGGAGCTGTTCGAGAAAGCCCTCGATAACATCCGTCCCATGGTCGAGGTGAAGAGCCGCCGTGTGGGTGGCGCCACCTACCAGGTGCCGGTCGAAGTGCGTCCCAGCCGTCGTACCGCCCTGGCCATGCGCTGGTTGGTGGATTCCGCCCGCAAGCGCGGCGAGAAGAGCATGGCTCAGCGCCTGGCCGGTGAAGTGATGGATGCCGCCGAAGGCAAGGGCGCCGCCATGAAGAAGCGGGAAGACGTGCACCGCATGGCCGAGGCCAACAAGGCCTTCTCCCACTTCCGCTTCTAAGGCAGAAGGCAGAACGAGTAAACCGGCCTGCGATCAGGCCGGTTTTTGTATTGGATTCAGTGAATCGAGGTTAGCAGCGTGGCACGTAAGACTCCTCTTAACCGTTATCGCAACATCGGTATCTGCGCCCACGTGGACGCAGGCAAGACCACCACCACCGAGCGCGTCCTCTTTTACACCGGTGTGTCTCACAAAATCGGTGAGGTACACGACGGTGCCGCGACCATGGACTGGATGGAGCAGGAACAGGAGCGTGGTATCACCATTACCTCCGCTGCTACCACGACCTTCTGGCAGGGCATGGACCAGCAGTACGACCAGTACCGCATCAACATCATCGACACCCCCGGGCACGTGGATTTCACCATCGAGGTGGAACGTTCCCTGCGGGTGCTGGATGGCGCGGTAGTGGTGTTCTGTGGCACCTCCGGCGTGGAGCCGCAGTCCGAAACCGTATGGCGCCAGGCCAACAAATACGAAGTGCCGCGGATCGTGTTCGTCAACAAGATGGACCGTGCCGGCGCGGATTTCGAGCGGGTGGTCACCCAGATCCGTCAGCGCCTTGGCGCCAAGGTGGTTCCGATCCAGCTCAATATCGGCGCCGAGGACAACTTCAAGGGCGTCGTCGATCTCATCCGGATGCAGGCCATCTACTGGAATGAGAACGACATGGGTATGACCTATGAGCAAACCGATATTCCGGAAGAGCTCAAGGCGCGCTGTGAAGAGCTGCGCGAGCAGATGGTCGAGTCCGCCGCCGAGTCTTCCGAGGAGCTCATGGAGAAGTACCTCGAGAACGGCGAGCTGACCAACGAGGAAATCAAGGCCGGCCTGCGTCAGCAGGTGCTGGCCAATGAAATCGTGCTCGCTCTGTGCGGCTCCGCGTTCAAGAACAAGGGCGTGCAGGCCATGCTCGACGCCGTGGTGGAGTACCTGCCCGCGCCGGACGAAGTAAAAGCGATCCAGGGCGTACTGGACGACGGCGAGACCGTTGAAGCCCGTCAGTCCTCCGACGACGAGCCGTTCTCCGCGCTGGCGTTCAAGATCGCCACCGACCCCTTCGTGGGCTCCCTGACCTTCATCCGGGTGTACTCCGGGGTGCTGAATTCCGGCGACTCCGTGCTCAACTCCGTGAAGCAGAAGAAGGAGCGTGTTGGTCGTCTGCTGCAGATGCACGCCAACAGCCGTGAAGAGATCAAGGAAGTGCGCGCCGGCGACATCGCCGCCTGCGTGGGCCTCAAGGACGTGACCACCGGGGATACCCTGTGTGATCTGAACAAGGTGATCGTGCTCGAGCGCATGGAATTCCCGGATCCGGTGATTTCCGTGGCGGTGGAGCCGAAGTCCAAGGCCGACCAGGAGAAGATGGGGCTGGCGTTGGGCCGTCTGGCCCAGGAAGATCCCTCCTTCCGGGTCAAGACCGACGAAGAGACCGGGCAGACCATCATCTCCGGCATGGGCGAGCTGCACCTGGACATCCTGGTGGACCGCATGCGTCGTGAGTTCAAGGTGGACGCGAACATCGGCGCGCCCCAGGTGGCCTACCGCGAGACCTTCACCAAGGCGGCCGACGTGGAAGGCAAGTTCGTCAAGCAATCCGGTGGTCGCGGCCAGTACGGCCACGTCAAGGTCAAGTTCGAGCCCATCGACCGGGATTCTGACTTCGTGTTCGAAGAGCAGATCCACGGCGGCGTGGTGCCGAAGGAATACTTTGGCGCGGTGCAAAAGGGTATCGACGAGCAGCTGCAGGCCGGTGTGCTTGCCGGTTACCCGATCCTTGGCGTGAAAGCGATTCTCTATGATGGTTCCTACCACGAGGTGGATTCCAACGAGAACGCCTTCCGCATGGCCGGTGGCCTGGCGGTGAAGAACGCCGCCAAGGAAGCCGGCGCGGTACTGCTTGAGCCGATGATGAAGGTGGAAGCGGTTACCCCCGAGGAGTACATGGGCGACGTGATGGGCGACCTCAACCGTCGTCGTGGTATCGTCCAGGGCATGGAAGACACGTTGTCCGGCAAGATCATTCGTGCCGAGGTCCCCCTGTCCGAGATGTTCGGTTACGCCACCGACCTGCGCTCCATGTCGCAGGGCCGCGCCAGTTACTCCATGGAGTTCCTGAAGTACGCGGAAGCGCCGCGCAACATCGCCGACGACGTGATCAACGGCAAGAAATCTTAAATTTACGGTTAATTTGTTAAGGGTATAGAGCCGTGGCAAAGGAAAAGTTTGAACGCAATAAACCGCACGTAAACGTAGGCACCATTGGTCACGTTGACCATGGTAAGACGACGCTGACCGCCGCCCTGAC
>MDTD01145095.1_pt1 | contig 15785 bp, 16 predicted proteins | sample 811221 | NCBI WGS metagenome assembly MDTD01 (sample SAMN05326646, study PRJNA326480) | marine metagenome | isolation source: seawater | place: Pacific Ocean: South West | collected 2011
CCCTAAGTCGGAGCTGGGTAGAGCGGTGGCCGTTGTGGATGCCGCCTCGAAGTACATTCGGGCCGTGAAAAGAGAAGAGGCGGCTATCCCTGACGAGAAGGCCGCGAAGATGACGGCCGAGCAGCGAGAGACGATGAATAGGGTCTGGGAGATTCATCAAAAGATGGCGGCCGATATGCGGCGGTCCTTCGAGGAAATTCAGAAGCTCGTTCGGGATACGAATTTGGAAATCCATAACATGTGGCTGGAGGGGATGAAGAAGAGGTCCTCCCTTCAGGACAAACAGTTCTTGATGTTTTTGGAGATCATCCAAGGCCCGAAGGAATAAGGTCGTCGTTTTGTTGACGGGCGTCACTGATCGGAGGTGTTGTCCGGAGGTACGATGACGGCATGGCACCTATAAGCGAGAAGATAAAATTTGTCACCCCGGATCCTTACCCGAAGGCTAAGGAAATCAAGGGGAAAGACCCTGCAAAGCCTCTTCGGACCGGACCCCGTAGAGAAAGCTCCGGTGACGTTTACCTACCGAATGCCGCGAACAGTGGAAGAGATCCGCAAATCATGGACATGCAGCGGGCGGCCCGGGAGAGCGGACGGACCGCGACTTTTGGGAATAAGGGCAAAGGCGACCCGACGGGCATGCCCAAGGACTGGCGGCACACAGTGGACAGCAACGGAACGAGCATCTATCGGGACGGGTTCACGGACGAGTCGGCGTATCGGCCTAAAGTGACCGTGCGAAGGAAGCGGAACGCTCCGCCGCCCTCATCTTCCAAGGCGGAAACAAAGAAACCGGAAGTGCCCCGAAAGACGCCTGTGCGAGGGTGGAAGCCTGAAGCTATTCCAAAGTACCAGGTGATCCCAAAAAAGACGACACCGCAAGCGACGGAGCATAAGGGAAGCCCGGCTCGCCCCGCACCTAAAGCGAGAGAGTTACCGAAGGGAGCCGGTGACTTCACAGAGGCCCGGGCCAATAGTAACGCCATGCATCAGTTGGCGGATCGGGCTGTTGACAAAAACGGAGCTTTTTCAGCGAGTGCCTTGATGCTGCGGGCGGGAGCCGTCTTTTACGACATGTCGGGAGCCTTGCCGGCTCAGAAGGTGGGCGAGGCTTGGGGGGACCCTAACGGGAGCGTGAAGGACCGGATTCTCTCGACCGGGGAGCTGGGGCTTGCCGTGACCCAATACCTGCCGGTGGGCAAGGTGGTTGGAGAGGGGGTTAGAGCGACCCAGAAGGGGAGTTCGATGCTTCGCTCTAGCAGAATAGGCGGGTTTGCGAAGTTTCCGAAAGGCGGCGGGGGTGCGCCGCGGACCCTGCAGACGGGAGGGCATGTCGTCAAAAAAGGCACCGTGAAAGCATTGAATGAGACGTTCGGAAAGAAGTTGCATAAAGGAGACTGGGGGGAAGCTCTGGAGGCCCTTAAGGACGATCTGAATCTTGCCGCCGACCATCACGGAAAGATACTGTCGAACGGAGATTACTGCGACGGGTCCGGGAAGGTCCTTGGTAATATCGCAGAATATCTACCGTGATGCAACAGGCCACGAGAATGACTCCGAAAAACAAGAATTATCAGAGCTGCGAGCGGACCAGCGCCTCTCTTTCCGTCTTTACTGGAGACGATAACCCTGATGTGGTCACTCAACTCTTGGGTGTGGAACCCACTAGAGTCGTGGTCAAAGGTCGAGAACTGACGAACAGCCTCGGCCTCACCCGAAAAGAGCCCAATAATATCTGGAAACTCGAATCGGAAGACTTCGTCGATTCGAAAGACCTCAGAGATCATTTGGATTGGGTCTTGGGATTGCTTCTGCCGGTGAGAGAAGAGTTCGAGGGCTTACACGAGCGAGACGGGTATCAGATGAGAGTTGCCTGCAGTTGGTGGTCTAAGGATGGCGGGGGCGGGCCTGCACTATGGCCGGAGCAGATGTTGGGGCTTTCGCAACTCAATTTGGAGCTGAGTCTAGGCTTTGCCTATTACGGCGACGATGATGACGAAGAATAGGGTAAGAACCACCTAAAATGTTTGTCGTTAACGAATACGAGTTTATTAGAACCCCTGAGAACAAGCTGCTTTTGATAGTGACGTGCCCTTTTGAAAGGGGAGATAACAGCGAGAGCTTTCTTGAGAGGCTGTACGAGAAAGGCTTTTGGATTCGGAAGAAAGATGGCGAGAGAGTTCATCTGGAGGTTGTCCAGGCTGAACTCGGGCTGACCCTTCTCGTTGAACTCGATCATAGCCTGAACGAGGAAGAGCTTCTTTAACTAAGCTCAACGATGGGGTTTAGTTGACGACCGTCACGTGGGGTCGAAGGTGGATCTTGCTTATCCTCGGAGTGAGGAGAGGTAGTTTGGTTCCGTGTTTTTGACGCGAAGCGGCAAAAACCGGCAGGCGGGGGGTCTTGGGGGGCCGGCAGGCCCCCTCGGGGCCGAAGGCCCCGTAACCTCCGGAGCGGTAGCGACGGAGACTGATCAAGTATCGGCAGGCCGTTTCGTGGTGGGCGTGCCAAGCGGCTGCTGCCCGAAGGGCCTCGTAGTTGTGGTCACTCGCGAGACGGCCGCCGGTACTCCCTGTCTCATTTGCACTGGCGTACGCGCGGTGAGCGAGGATGGGGTTAGAGCAGCGAGATGGGATGCCGGACTTGATGGGGCAGAACCACTAGAAGTTCGACTTTTGGCCCAAAAGGCGATCTCTTCCCAGGTATCATGGGCTCGTACAGCTTGAGGGGCTTCGAAGCCTGAGCTTTGGGTTTCGCCTTCTCTTCGAGGCCCGAAGGGCCGCTATGAGGGTGTACCTACTGACTTCTTAGGTTAGACAAGCCAGGTGATTTGGAGGCGTGAAACGGGACGGAAATTACTTTAGCGTAATGTCTTCGAGTGGGATGTCGTTATCAAGCATTAGAAAGATCTGGTTCCTGAATCCATCGAGATTGATTTCGGTAGAAAGATCGCCGGAGATCTCAATGTCGACTCTCTGAATAGAACGAATGGGTGCATCCATATCTATTGGGTCAAACGAGACTTCGACTTTGGTCACACCCTCGATCGAAAACAAAAGAGCTTCTAGCTCTTGTTTAACGTGTTCTCTCCACGCTTGACGCGCAGTCAGAGCTTCTTGCTGCTCTCCCGGCATTTCGAAATAAGGACCTGCAATCTCGGTTGGCGTGGCAGCTTCTTTAACTTCTATCAGGGTGTCTTGAGACGGAATTCCATTCTTCGCCAAAAGCGCTCGGATTTCATGGCGCTGTGAGAAGGCCACGCGTGGTTGATACTTGTCCCTGGCATTCTCGTCAAAGGTACACCAATATCCGGATTTGTTGAGAAAGCTAACCGTGCTTCGAAGACCCTCCTTGCTTATTCGATGAGATCGGTAAAGTGGCCACTCTCTTACAAAGTTGTCGGGTCTGGGGACCTGCTTGTCCGTTCTCGGCCTTGAAACCGCCGCAAAATAGGCCAGCAGCAGAGTTAAAATGGAGAGATTTATTATTGTCGCTCTGCGGTGTTTCACAAAACTCCTTTCAGGGAAAGATTTTATCGCCCTTGGGAGGGGTAATCAATGTTACGACGCTTATTTTTAGCAGCACTTTTTTCTTTTATTCTGTTGGCACCGACTTCCGCCGGAGACCTCGAACCAGATGGTTCTGGAAGGTACGGCATAGAGCTGAATGTCGGCTTCTTGTACAAAGAAGAGGATGTCGATAAATGGAAACCTATTTTCACTAAGGGTTCGCAGATGCTCTGGGATGCTACCGCTTCTCAGATTTACATCAAGAAGGTCACATTTTACAACGATTGTCCTACAATTGACGCAAACGATTTGGACAGCTCCGGCCTTCGAACTTCCGTTCGGAACAAGGCTAACCAGATGGACGTTCTTGTTTACAAGGCAGCAGGAAACGGAATCCGGACGAGTACGACGGTAGGACGTCTCCATAGTAAATCGAGTGGTCCAATAGTTCTCTACGAAGAGCACGCTCTCGCTCCGAATTTTCAAGAGACTTTGGGTCACGAGTTGGCGCACTATGTCTTAGATGTTGCTGATGAGTACAAGGGCGTTCTTCGGCCACTCGGCTTGGCTTCCGAAGAGCAGGCAGAATTCCAACAAACTCTTATGAGCGGACTTGGAAGGGTTGTGCTATCGAATAGCCGAGATATAGAAGCTCGGAACATCCTGATTTCCCCAGGATTGCCGGAGGCTACGCGCTCGCTGCTTCTTCGCAAGGGGCTATTCTTCTGTTCTGAGCCATTTGATAGTGACCCAAGGCCTGCAAGCTCGATCATGGACGCGTTCATTTCCGCGAGTGGTGCCGTAGACTATCATAAGTTTCTTTGTAACCCGAAGGACCACATCGCCGCGCATTTAGTTCATGTTAGTCTACCCCGTAGCACTGTTTATAGGGGTGGCGACTTCGCCAACCTCACGCGAGACCAGATTATTAACGAGCTGGACGTAAATCGGATCTATCTAGACGATGGAGAGCTCTTGGTGGCCGAAACCCAACAGCAGCAAGTTAGATTTTCTAGCTGCGCTACACAGGGGGAAGAAACTCTTAGAAAGTGGTGGGGAGCTAATGTCAACTTCTCAGATCGGGCGGGAGATCTAGCCGGTTCCGCCCCTGGTATCGAATTTAAAGAAGAGGATGACTGTAAGAGCATTGTCATTTTCTTGATCGACAAGTCAGGTAGTATGCAAGGCGCTCGTCTCAATGCCACCAAAAGAGCCGCAATCGGTGCCATTGATGCCCTGGATGGCGACGAGGTCAAGTTGGGCATAGTCGCATTTGATAGCCAACCGAGAGTTGCCGTCGGCATTACGGAGCTGGACGAGGTTCGTGATGCCGCCAAAGCTGCTGTCTCAACGTTGAACGCGAGCGGTGGGACTAGAATAGGTTTTGGTCTCGGCATTGCCTATGAGCAACTAAGAATGCTGAGAGACGATCCCGACCAGGCCGAAGAGAGAGAAATCATATTCTTAATGACTGATGGAGTGTCGGAGGACGATACAACAACCGTCACTGAGGTTATTAAGAACGATGGAGTGGAAATCTCCGTAGTTGCCCTAGGTGAAGCGGTTGACCTGGCGGTGCTCAATGGGATTGTTATCGAAACGGGCGGAACTTTCTATCAAGCAGCTCAGGACGAAGACATACCAACCGTTTTTACGCAGGGAGTTCTCCAAGATTTAGAGGGACTTGAGCCGCTGAGTCGCTCTGTGGAAAGAGCTGGAGAAGGGGCTGCCCTAGAGACGCTCAACTTTTTTGTGGATCGGTACGCGGAGAGAGTGAGTGTTCTTATACAACTTACAGACGTGGACACGGCGAGTCTCGCTCTTTCGGATTTCATAGTCACTGCACCAGACGGCTCAGTTCTGTCGTCCTCGTTGCGTGGTGAAATAAGGGATGGGGAGCTGACGCTTATCATTCCCTTTGATTCGAACGTCTCGGGAGATTATAGCGTTCGAGTGCCTAGCAGTATCCTCAGGTCAGGTTCTGTTGCTGAGATTCTGGCTTTCTCCAGGTCGGATAAGATGAAGGTATTTGGAGGCATAGGCGCACGGGAGGATGATATTACCGGGGACGCCGGCACCTTTGAATTTCCAGAAACAGTACCGCTGAACGTTTCTGTCTCATCAGAGATAGGTAACGCTCAGAATGTGTCTGTTGTCGCCGAGATCACAAGACCTGATGAAACCGTTGTCAGAGTGCCTCTCCGAGATACGGGTGCGAAAAGTTTTGGAGATGCGACTGCGAGCGACGGGGAATACTCGGCCTTGTTTCGTGCCTTTAATGGTGATGGAACATACTCTGTCGAGATATTGATAGACAATGAAGCGCTCACGGGGGTTGGCTCCTTCGGTGTGCATTCCGAACCGGAAGACATACCTTTTGGAAGATTTGATCGATTTTTTCGCACTATCAACACGAGTTTCACTGTTACCGGTTATGAAAGCTTAGGCCGTTCAGAACTCAAGATCAGTGACCTCGACTATCCTCTTGAGACGAGATTTGTTCCCTATCTTGAATCAGGGGAGAACGCTATGTCGGAGGTAATTATGGGCTTTGCGGCTGAAGTCACGGGGCCTCAGCCGATCTTGATTAGTTCCTTCCCGATCGAAGTCGACGGTGACCTGGATATCGCGACGATCAGCGGGATTGAACTCTATGTTGACTCCGACAATGACGGTTTTCCTGACAAATCAGGGGAAACTTTCCAGGCGATAGCCACCGCGGATTTTAGTATTGTTGATAAAAAGCTTATCTTGAATGATCCCTTGATAATCGAGCCTGGAACAAAGCTGAACCTGCTGGTCCTGGCCAGGTTTGATCAAAAGATTCGTAACGAGATACCCATAGAGGCTGGCTTCCCATTGATGGCGATACTTGCGATCTTCTCTGGCAGTCTGTTCCGGCGTCGGAAGAGTGGCTTCGTCGTGATGATGTTGATAGTAGCAGCGACTAGCTTGTTAATTGGTTGCGGCTCTTCTAACCATAGCTTCTTTCCAACGTCTTCGCCCGTATCATCCACCGGGGATGGTGAATCCTCGGTGGCGTTAGAGATACGGCAGGCCTCTTTTCGAGTTGATGTTACGGGTGTTGAGGCTGTGGGGGCTTTTGACGCTTTGCCTGCAACGGTCACTGTTGATGACGAGGTTCAAGGGCCGAATCTCGTTTTGGAAGTTAACAGAGTCGCTGAATGACGCCTGCCTTTAAAACGGCACTATTAGAAATAGTCTCGGTAAGACTCTTTGAGGACTCGGCCGATGGCCATTTAAGGGGTTGCATCTACTGACTTCTTAGGGATGGCAGCGTCATTGTCGAAGTCGGTCGAGTGCCAGCTCGATTTGGGCTACCCGAGGTTTGTCGGGCTTTGAGGGTTGGGTGATATTTGCTTCACGCAAAAGATAGGAGGACTGGGCGGCTAACCCGGCCTGCTCTAGACATTCGTCGCAGAAAGCCAGCATGACACCGCTCACGACGGTTCCGTTTTTGAACTCGAAATCTCCGTAATTCCAGGTCGCGGAACGAAGGTCTCCACAGTTCTCACATAGGAGTTTGGTCTTTTCGCCGGGGACTCGTATCTTTCGTTTCACTTTTTTCTCCCAATGACGCCATTGTTGGATTCTTGTCATGGCAGGTCGAAGGGGTGCTCGGTGTGGTCCCAGATGTGGAGGAGGAAGTAAAGAACTCCTTGCTCGGCTCCAGAGAGAGGGTTGTTCCGGCTTTCTCTGGGAGTCAATCTTGAAATCGGGTGTAGAGGCGGTTTCTTCTTCGATCAGATCGTGGAGCATATCGCAGTAGATATCGCTGTGGGTGCTGACTATTTGCCAGGTGGCCTCGGTGTAGGAGATTCCGAGGTGGTCTTTTTCTTCTACTCGAGCTTTCCGAATTTGACGGTGTAAGTGTCGCTGGGATCGAGGATGATTTGGATGATATTGATTTTGTCGCAGCCGCGGATGTGGAACTGGAGTCTGTCCTCTAGATCCACGAGTGTATGGGCACCCAGAAGGGCGAAGGCGGGGATGCCGATTTGATGAGCGATGGTTTGGGCAATCATTTGTTTGAATTCTCCTTTTGATGGACTGGGAAGTGATGGATAAAATTAAAAAAAGGGCCTCAGCCCCCCAGCGCGCGATAGTGCTGATGCTGCGACTCCGCCGAACCGACGCCTAGATATCGTTCGGTAGTTTTAAGGCGACGATGACCGAGACCGGCCTGTACAACCCGAGAGGGGGCACCGGACTCGTGAAGAGCTGTGGCGTGACTGTGACGTATAGTGTGAGGAGTGGCGGCAATTTCAAGACCTGAAGCCTCTCTGTATTTCTGGATGAGAAGCTGGATAGAACGGACGGACAGGGGGCAGTGTTTGCTGTTTTGGAACAACGGAGCGGCGGGAGCAACGGAGAAACCACGAGATTTATTAAACTGGAGCATTTTTTCGATACAGGCACGAGCAGTAGCATTCAAAGGAACAACGCGGCCACGGGGACCTTTGCAGAACATAGCGGGGAGATCCAAAGATTCGAAAGCCAAGCCATCCCGAGAAACGAGACTGACCAGAAGACGGGAGCACTCACCGACCCGAAGACCGGTGTGATAGAGGAACATGATGAGGAGATAATCCCGGCGCCCGAAAGGCGACCTGAGATCGACCGCGGAGAGAAGCTGGCGGATTTCTGAGTTTGATAAGTGACGACGCATAATGCGCACCTCCTGATTGTGATGATGCTTCCCGACAGAGCGAAAGGGCTCGGGCGTGTCAAGAAAGACCCCCAGGTGTGGAGGGGGAGAGTGTGGTGGAGGTTGGGGTTGTCGAGAAGCCGGATCGGCTGGATTCGTTGAGCTGTGGCTGGGGCCGAAGGCCCCCTGAGTTCGAAGCCTCTGACGTTTTGGAGGGAGTTTGATCTAGGAGAGAGCGGGTTCGAAAACGCCGGCGTTTTTGCCGGGGGTCTAGCGAAGCGGTTCTTGACTCGTCCGAGCCCTTTCGCTACCGCTTTGCATCATTACAATCAGGAGGTGTGCATTGTGTGGCGGTGCTCGAACACGGGGATTCGTCGGGTTCTCTCCGGTTGTTTGGGTGGGGAGTCTTTCGGGTGTCGGGATTATCGGATAGTAGAATTGTCCAATTGGTCATTGTAGGCAGTTCTTGTGACTGCTAGTGTAATTTGATGATCGTTAAAGGATGCAGGGTTTTATATTTTTTTCAGCTGCTAGCTGTATTGGCCATCTTGCTTGGTGGGTGTACCACGGATGATAGTTTTGTCGCGACCGGAACTAATGGAAGTAACTCGCAATCGGTTGAGAATTCAGGTTCGGAGGAGGTCGTTTTGCTTATAGACCCGGTGACCGGAGAAGAGGTCCCCCCCGATCCCGGAGAGGCCGGCTGGGAGGGGGAAGGAATTGATAGTGATGGCGATGGCTTGAGAGATGATGTCCAGCGGTGGTTGGCCGTCAACTATGGAACAAAGTTTTCGCTGGAGGAGTATCGGATCGCTAAGACATATGCCATCCTTGTTCAGCGGGCTCTTCTATCTAGCGATGACAAAGATAAAGCTCTCAATCTGGTTGCTGAAAAACACATTCTCTGGGACGCCTTGAACTATTTGAGGGTCGAGAAGAAACTTCGAGATTTTGAAGAGCAGGATCCGGATGAGGCTGCCATTACAAGCTTTCTTCAGGAACGTCTCGGTGAAATGGATGCTTTCTCGAGGGGTGTGGAGGAGGCCGTAGTTAATACTAATTTTCGCTTCATCACTTACAGAGAGTTCGATTCCTTGCTGGGCGGTGAGGTGTTCTCTTTCGCTAGCAGTGAAAAGGAATTCTTGAGAGCTCTGGCTGCCTCTAAGAACCTCACCACAAGGGAGTTGGAAGGAGAGGGGCTATGAAAAAATTCCTACCACAGCTAATCCTCTTCTTGCTCCTACTCAGCCTTGCCCCGCAGGCTCAAGAGGGAGAAGACGATCCCGAATGCATCGATGACAAAGAGATTACAATTTTCTACGTTAACGGTATTTTGAATACTGAGGATGATGCGACGAGAGCTATGAATGGCTTGCGCAATCTTTACAAAGCGCATTACAAACGCCGGTACGGAGAGGATGAGGTGGATAAACTCCAATTTCGGCTAGCCTACAATCACACGTCCGGTGTGGTCGATGATATCGAGCGCGTCTTTGCCTTTCACGACTCTCAACAGTCTCAAACCATTCAGCACATAGACCCGGGAGCTTGGCGAATAATTCGGGAGATCGTGAATTATGGTCAGTCCGAGGGCATCACCAGGCTTCGAGAGCAACAGTTTAATGCACTGAACCAAGCTTTGAGCGACCTCTCCACTCATCTCAATTTCTATCAGAAGGAGTATACCGAGGGTCGTAAAGTTTTGATCGTAGCGCACAGCGAAGGAAATTTCTTCGCGAACTTTGCTCACGAAGCTCTCGGTGGACTTATCCAGGACAGTACGAAGATTGTGGCTGTGGCGACTCCGGCCGCCGTAGTACACGGCAACCTTGGTGCCTACACAACGTTTCGTCAGGACCAGGTTATTAACTATTTTCGGGAGCTTCTAGTAGTCGACCGGCCTTTGCCGGCAAATCTTGATATCTGTGGAGAGCGAACAGATTTCCTTGGTGGAACGACTTTCGCAACACTAGGTCACGGTTTTGTCGAGGATTATATGTTCTGTGATAGCTCTAGGAATCAAATTTTTCGCGACATGGACAACAGTCTCGCTGTCGCAAATCAGCCTCCGGAGCTGGCTCGGGATAGCATCATCACCGTGACCTTGACTTGGGGGGACCAACCAGACGTTGATCTACACGTCTATGAGCCGAGCGGTTGGCACGTTTTTTACGCGAATCCGGTTGGTCCGCTTGGAGGCTTGGATGTTGACGATACCGACAAGCGTGGTCCGGAGCACTATTACGCTTCCTGTCAGACGCTACAGCCTGGGACATTCAGGGTTGGTGTCAACTACTTCCACGGCTTTGAGCCCGAGCAGGCAACTTTGATCGTTCAAGCTGGGCAACTGATCCGAAGGTTCGTTGTTGATCTTCCTTCGGCAAGAGGTTCGGGGGGTGACACGACTCCGATTATAGCCTGTAACATAATTGTGGAAGGCTCTCAGGAAGATGGTTTCAAGTTCTCCATAGAAGCTGTCGAGGAGACGTTGGAGCGACGTCTTCCAGCGCCTGTGGAAGTCAGAACTCAGCCGAAGTCAACGAGATGATTTAGGCGGAGCCTTCGGTCCACGGAAGTGACGACTCGGAAGATCGCCGGCGTCGAGGTGGTCGTCTTTTGTCGCAGGAGTCGATCTTCAGAGGTTCAAGCACTCATTAAGGAGGGTGCGATGAAAGAACCGAAGACTACGGATTACCCGATCGATATGTGGCGAGGGTTTGTCGTGGAAAGCGAGAGCTACAGAAGATGGAGAGCTCAGGATTGGATCCCCGCGATTGACGAGATGACGCCGGACCGCCTGAAAGCTTTTCTGGATGAATCAGAGGGGACGCAAGATGTGGGGCTTTGTCGGTTTCTGCTGCATGTTTGGGATCACGCGAAGTATCCATTTAGTCCGAGTGAGACGGTGGACTGGCCTGCGGAGGATCTCAAGGTGTTCGCGGACTGGTTGACGGACCCGTCCCAGCCCTGCGCGGTTTTTCGTCCGGATCGCCACGAGGAGCTCTGGGAGCTTGAGTCGATGATTCCTGATCCTCAGTTTGCGAGGGTTGAAAACAGGCATCCGGCGCGCTCTTGAGTTGGAAGTTTGGAGAGAGTCCGGAGCCCTATGAACTGAGGTTTCGCAATGCGAAATACGCGCTCGTTTTGGTCATGGGGGGTGACTGTGATCTTGGGGTACATCTCGACGGGGATTTCGCCGAGATGACGAGGGCGGTGGGCCCGGATGTGGCGGCTCTGGTGCTGGTGGATTATCCGGAGCCGGAAGAAGACGAGGAACGACCGAAGACGGCACGGGTCTTGGAAGTCTTGCCCTCGGTGACGAAGCCTGTGGAGTTCTTGCCGGAGATCAATACGGGGGACCCTCGGCCGTTGTCGGATTTTTTGGCCCGGGCGCTGGTGAGCTTTTCGGAGGAGACTCGCATCGCGCTGGGGTTTTGGGGGCACGGGCACGGGGTTTTCAAGGATTATGACCCCGAAGAGGTCGTGCTCTCGCGGGCGATTCGGTTTGGAGCGTTGGGGGCACCGGTGTCCGAGGCGGAGATGGAATCGCCGGCGGCGGTGAAGAGAGTGCTGTCTCGTTCGATGTTGCCGGATGCGACGTCGGAGAATTCGTTGACGAATCGGGAGGCGAGTTCGGCTTTGGCTGCGGCGTTTGCGCGGGCGGGTCGGACGGAGCCGGTGGATATTCTGTTTTTTGATACCTGTATGAATGGGTCGGTGGAGGTGTTCACGGAACTCCGGGTTTTTGCGAAGACCTTTGTGGCCTCATCCTTAGGTGTTCCGGGGACGGGCTGGGACTATGAGGAGTGGATAAAGCAGACCCGGGCGAGGGCGCCTGAGACGGCGGAAGACTGGGCAATCTTGTCGGCCGCGGTGTTTGGGATAACTTACGATCAGAGGCTGGGCAAGGAGGCCGCCCAGATGGGAGCGTTTTCGACCTCGACGGATTTGGTGGAGAGGTTTGGGGAGCTGGTGGACGAGCTTCGCAAGCACGAAGAGAGGGGAGTGAGCCTGGCCGAGGTGGCGGCGAGGAAGTCGGAGCATACGGTGTTTGGGGAGAATGTGGATTTGGGGCAGCTGCTGGCCTGGATTACGAAGCTGACCGATGAGCAGAGAGTGAACGACCTGGTGGGGCGTTGCTGGGAGGCCTATAGAGAGGCGACTCTGGCTTTGACGCTCGCGCCCCCGAAGAGAGAGCGGTTGACGGGGATGACGATCTGGTGTCCGGTGTTGGGTGATACCTTTGATGTGGGCCGGTATTATCGGAGTCTTGAGTTTGAGCGGGTGACGGGATGGCTTGATTTTCTGGAGTCCGGATTGAAGCCGGGTCCGGAGGGGCTTCCAATTTATACGATGTGTGGTCTTTGGGGGTTGGAGCTGGTGGAGGCCGGGTCGGTGGAGACCTGTTTTGTTAACGGGAAGAAGAGCGAGTTGTGGCTCGCTATACCGGAGCGGGCTGAGGAGTTCTCTGGCGGATTGGTTGAGGGGAAGTATGTTTTCACGGGCGGGACGGGAGAGGTTCATTTTCGGAACTATGTGGTTCTGCGAGAGTTCGCCCGGAAGTTGATGAGGCTGCGGGAGGGCGATGAGTTCGAGGCTTTGCGGGGGTGCTGTGAGTCGGGGTGGGTGATCGGGGGATCGGTCTGTGGCGAGATCTACGAGGAGCTTCTGGCTTATCGGGAAGCCTTTTGGGAGGCTTATCCGGAGGAGGGCTTTGACCTGGAGATTTATGGCCAGATGCTGACGGCTATGCGGCGGGCGAGTAAGGACGACGGGGTTCTTGTGTTTTATCTGATGGAGTAGGGAGGGTCCACGGGGTTAGTCCTGTTCGGATTCGTCTTCTAGCTCTTCGAGGGATGGAGGGCGGCCTGGTCGGGGTGTTTTCTGGGCCAGGGGGTGGTTGTTGAAGTAGCGGTCGGAGAGCGCTTTGATGCCGATGTGGACGTAGGTTTTGGTGGTTCTGAGGAAGAGATGGCCGAGGAGCGTTTTGAGGACGAAGGTGTCGGCGCCTTGTTCGTACATGTGGGTGGCGTAGGCGTGACGGAGGCTGTGGGGAGTGAAGTTGTGTCCCATGGCTTGGAGGCGTTGGCGGAGGCCGGTTTTTTCGGCGGCGGCGTTGACGACGCGATTGATGGTGCGGGTGGAGAGATCGAAGATCGGGTCTGTTAAGAGGAAGTCTTTGGTGTAATCGGCGAGGAGACGGGACGTCTCTTCGTCGATGAAGACGTAGCGGTCTTTGTCGTATTTGCCTTGGCGGACGAAGATGATGTTGCGATCCGGGTAGAGGTCGGCGACGCGGATGTTGGTGAGCTCTTCGCGGCGGACGCCGGAGGCGTAGAGGGTGCGGATGATGAGATAGTTTCTTTGGTGGTCCTTGGTGGCCTCGAAGAGGTCTTGGATGTCTTTGGGTGTGGGGGCGACGGGGAGAGGGAGGCCTTTTCGTTTGGCTTGGATCTCGTGGCCGAGTTCTCGGCGCCATTCTGCTTCGGCGGTTGGGGGGATTCGTTTCTTGGATTTGGTTGAGTGGTCGGATCGCCAGCGGGGCTCGTCGGATGGTTGATCTTTATCGCCTAGTTCTTCGTCGTCTTCGTCGAGACGGACGGCGAAGCGTTCGACGAGTTCGGGGCCGGCGGCTTGGAAGACTTTGAGCATGTCGCGGCCGGTGGGGGCTTGGAAGGTTTCACCGGCGCGGGTTAGGAGGCGGAGGGCGAGGGCGGCTTCGTCGTGGAGTTCGGACATGATCTCGAGCTGGGCGGAGGGGAGGCCTTTGACGAACTTGGCGGGGTCGAAGGCTTCGGGGGTGGGTTGATCGGTCATGTTGGTGGGTTGGACGAGGGGGGAGGGTCCCCTTCGGGGATTGTGTGATGGTTTTGAGGTGTGTGAAAGCTGGATGTGCGTGTGAAGCGGTTTTCATACGGCCTGGGGGGGTTCACACGGTTTTGTGAGGTTTGCCCGGGCTCGAAAGACTAACGGACCGTGTTTCCGTTCGAAGAATTCCGGGGCAGATGCAAGAACGGAAGCTTTCGCAGCTGTCTTTGTTTGGACGGTTATTGTTTGCGGGTCGATGGGCGTGCGGGAGGGATTTCGGGCGGCTTTGGGCCGCGGAGGGGGCCGGAGACGGGCGAAATCCCGGGTTTGGGAGGCTGGAGTTGGGTTTTGTCCCCGTCGGTGGTCCGGCCATCGGCCGGAACGCCGGCGGGGACAAAAAGGAACAATCGTAAATCGGGCATGTCACACTTTGCAGAGCATCTGTGACATCGGCGCTTCGCGCTTTAGATTGGGGCTGTAGAATGCCGTGTAAGGGCCTCCGAGAGAAGGGGTTTATTCGGCCGAGAGGACCTCGAAATGCTCGAGCGTTCAGAAGGCACCTGTGGGCCGTCCTGGGGCCGTCTAATCGATTCTAATTTCGCGGCAGTGTGCCGCGATCTAGAGGCTTCTTCGCGGAAAAACTTGTCGAGCATCCCCCTCAGTTTGAAGACTTCGCCGACAACAGGGTCATTTGGGCCGGGCTGAGAAGGCCTCTGAATCAAAGTGGAGGAGGGGCAATTATGGAAGCCCAGATGGAACAGTTCGTAGCGTGGTTGAAGAAGATCGATAATCTTCAGGACGCCAAGACGGTGGAGGAGATCAACAAGCTCCACAACGACTGGAAGGCGGCCGCGGCCAACTTCGGTGAGATGGTCGAGCAGATGAAGAAGCGGGAGACGACCGCGCCGTTGGACGACCAGGCGGAGGAAGTCTCGATCGCGATGGGTGCGTTCGAGAAGCTGCAGAAGAGCTACAACGCCTGGGGGAATTTCCTTGTGGAGACTTGGTGCTAACCCGGGTAGATTCGTGACTTCCTTTTTTTCTACTCAGGGTATGTAGTTTTCCAGGATTCTAAGCCTCTAGACAGAAAAAATGGGTCTTGAGAGGGAGGGGACGCGATGAGGGTTCTTCTTAAAGCTTTGGTTTTTCTAGTGGGGATTTTTTTCTTCGCGTCATCTGGTTGCGGAGGTACGAGTTCTCCCCCTGTGAGTTTTCCAGGAGCTGGCCAAGGAGGAAGTTCCCCGACTGGAACGGTTATTTTTCAAACGGTTCTGGGGCAAACTGCTGCTGACACAACAATCACTATCCCATCATCTGTGAGTCATCTCCGTTTCACCGGACGCTCTTTAGATGGAACGATTGTGTACGGTCCGAGAACTTTAGAAAAAGATTCTAACGTAACCCTGACAAGAGTCCCTATTACTGTAAAGCGAATAGTAATAGAGCTTCTGTCTAACGAAATCGTTGTTGGAGCTTCACTAGTTCCGGTAGAAGTGAAGCAAGACGAGACAACAACCCTGAAAAACGTCCCTTTTACTCTAGTGGGAGGAAATCCGGGCCCCCTAGGGCCGACCGGTCCGATAGGACCCACAGGGCCTTCTGGTCCTACGGGAGGGACCGGTCCGACCGGTCCCTCTGGAGGCCCGACAGGACCCACCGGAGAGACTGGCCCGACGGGACCTACCGGAGAAACCGGTCCGACGGGACCTACCGGAGAAACCGGTCCGACGGGACCTACCGGAGAGACTGGTCCGACAGGACCCACCGGAGAGACTGGCCCGACGGGACCTACCGGAGAG
>MDTD01047798.1_pt1 | contig 15784 bp, 13 predicted proteins | sample 811221 | NCBI WGS metagenome assembly MDTD01 (sample SAMN05326646, study PRJNA326480) | marine metagenome | isolation source: seawater | place: Pacific Ocean: South West | collected 2011
AACATAGGAAGGATAAAACTTGGAGCAGCAGCATTGGGTGCAATGAAAAGAACATCTACCCAGGCAATTAATTACGCCAATGAAAGAGAGCAATTCGGAAGACAAATTTCAAAATACGGAGCAATACGATTCAAACTCGCAGAGCAGGCCATAAAAACCTATTCATTAGAATCTGCCTTGTACAGAACAGGATTAAATATCGATCAAGCGACAGACGAATTGTTGGCCGGTGGAATGGACGAGGCCAAAGCAAAATTAAAAGGCGTTGAAGAATTCGCAGTAGAAGCAGCCATTTTAAAAGTATACGGATCCGAAACACTCGACTATGTAGTGGATGAAGGCGTTCAGGTATACGGAGGTATGGGATATTCGGCGGATGCACCAATGGACAGAGCCTACAGAGATTCACGAATCAACAGAATATTTGAGGGAACAAACGAAATCAACAGAATGCTTATCGTGGATATGCTTTTAAAAAGAGCCATGAAAGGCAAATTGGATTTATTAGGTCCAGCACAGGCTGTGCAAAAAGAATTAATGAGTATTCCAGACTTTGGCGATCAGGACGACAGCCTTTTAGCTGCTGAAGGAAGATATGTAGCCAACTTCAAAAAAGCCATACTTATGACAGCAGGAGCAGCCGTTCAAAAACTCATGCAGACCTTAGCAAAAGAACAAGAAATACTCATGAACATATCGGACATGATTATAAATACTTACGTTGCTGAATCGATGCTTTTAAGAGTTAAAAAATTAATCTCAAAAGTTGGTGAAGAAGAGGCTAAATTGCAAATAGCTATGGTTCAAACATTCATTTACGATGCAGCCGATAAAATGAACAAATCAGGTAAAGATGCAATAAACTCTTTCTCTGAAGGCGATGAACAAAGAATGATGCTATTAGGAATCAAACGATTTACAAAAGTAGCTCCATTCAATGTAAAGGAAGCAAGACAATCCATCGCTGAAAAATTAGTTTCGGAGAATAAATATATATTTTAATTCATCCTATTATAAAACCAAACTAAACCAAAAGAGGGAGCATATGCTCCCTCTTTGATTTATTAATATCCTTCAATCAAAGTTTTAAAACCATACTCACATGAACAATTCCAGTTTTCGGGGAAGGAAATTTCGCGCCAATCGTATTAAAACCTAATTTTTCATAAAACCCTATAGCGGTTTCACGTGCACTCATATATATTTTTTCAGCAGATTGAAAAACGCAAAGTTTAATCAATTGTTCCATAATACCGGAGCCAACATTCTGGTTTTGATAAGCAGGTAAAACAGCCATTTGAGATATAATTCCATTTCCATCTTCATCATAAGTTAACCTACCAACTCCAATGGCCACATTCTCACGTTCCATGACAACATGAACTGATTTTTTCTCCCAGGGGTCATTAAGATAAAAATCCGCATCATCAACGTTTTGAAACAGATGATTTTTTCGAATATTTTTTCCCTGATTATAGAGTTCGTCTCCTATTTTCACAATCCTTATTTGCATTGCGTCGGAAAATTTTTGTGAAATTAATTGTCTTTTTCGATAAATAAAGTTTGTGTAGGAAATGCAAAATCCAGTTTTGCATTGGAAAAATTCTCTAAAATTTCCAGGTTAATTTCTGTTTGTACACCGAGAATATCGGCTCCTGGAGATATGAAATATACACATATGATATTCAACGCCGAATCGTTAAATGCATTAAACCCTACAACAACCTTTTCATCAACGCCATTCTTACTCGATACGATTTCCTTTAATAGCTCCATACCTTTTTTAATCCCATCGCTATCCGTATCGTAGGTTAACCCCAAATTTAAAACAACTTTTCTGGAAGGTTCCGAGCTTATATTTTCAATAGCACTTTCAGAAAACTTAGAGTTTGGAATGGTCACCATCCTACCATCCAAGGTTCTAATTCGCGTACTTCTTATGCCGATCTCCTCAACCGATCCATCAAACCCCGAAATCTTAATTCTATCTTTCACTTTAAAGGGTTTATCAACAAAAATCGTAAAGCCACCAAAAAGATTTTTTACTGAATCCTGAGCAGCCAGGGCGAGTGCCAATCCACCAATACCAAGACCAGCTACAATCGCACCAACATCATAGCCGGCATTATTTAAACCAAGAATTATGGCCATAATCCAAACTGTAGACTTCAATACCTTTCGAAGAATAGGTATTAATTGATCATCCAGGTCACTTTCAGTTTTTTCGATTATTGGTACTAAGTAACTCTCAATTAAAGCCTCTATCGTTCTGGTTATTGCCCAGGCGACAAAACCAAGTAAAACAATAAAAAATATCTTATCGATTCTGCCTTGACCTGTTTCACCCAATTGTAACCAATCGATGGATTTCCATATTCCAAAAGACCCTATAATGTAAGCAATTGGTTTTTCAAGCAAATCAATTAACAGATCATCCAACTGTGATTTGGTCTTTCTTGCCAACTTACTTACCACCTTACTCAGCAACCAAAAAATAACTTTTGCTCCTATGATGGAAACAATAATCAATCCTGCGGTGATTCCCCAATCCAATAACGATATCCCAAATGGCTCCTGCCAGCTAAAATTTCCCATAAAACATAATTTTATGTTAAGCTAAAAAGTTTATTTGTTAAAATATCCATTTGCCCTAAACAATTTGTCTTTTTTAATCGCATTAATGACATATTGTATCATTTTTCAGCTTTCAAAAACTATTTGAAACAAAGATCATATCCATTAACTTTGTACTATGGGAAAAGATTGGAAAGAAAGATTAGGAACTGTGTATTCAACAAATCCTGATTTCAATTACGAAGAAAATGAAGGTGAAGAGCAAGAAACACTTCCTCCCCAGCAACAAAAACTATACGTGAGTCTCGACAAAAGAAATCGAAAAGGAAAAGCCGTTTCTTTAATTGAAGGCTTCATTGGAACTGAAGACGATTTAAAAAATCTGGGGAAAATACTCAAATCAAAATGCGGTGTCGGCGGATCCGTTAAAGACGGAGAAATTCTTATTCAAGGAGATTTTCGAAACAAAATTGTTGAGCTCCTTGAAAACGAAGGCTATCAAGTAAAAAGAAAAGGTGGCAAATAAACTATAATCCATGAACTTAACAACTCACATTGGAAGATTACGAATAGCCGCTTTGATTGAAGGAATTACATGTATTACACTTTACTTAATAGCTATGCCTATTAAATATTTTGCAGGAATTGATGAGGCCGTAAGAATACCCGGTATGGTTCACGGTATTTTTTTTATAGCCTACTTGGTTTTGCTCTTGCCTGTACACAAGCAACAGAAATGGTCGTTTTCAAACCTCTTTATATTTGGAATAGCATCCGTTGTACCCTTCATGACCTTTTGGGCAGATCACGAACACTTCAAAAAATTAAGTACCCAATCCTGAAATAAAAAGAAAAGAAATTCGAATTGTTGCTTTGATAAACACCAGGCTGCTTTAAAGGCTCTTGAAGATAATCCACCTTGTATAAATTCCCTTCCAGATCCTTCAAAAGATAATTTACAAGATATCGAGATTCGTTTGTTGTCATCATATTAAATATCGTAGCAACACCATAATTATATGTTACCTTTTCAAACAACAGGCCTTGTTTTCCTATTCCAATCCCTCCTCCTAAACCACTGGAATGTTCGCTCATTCCATTATTTGCATACAAATATTGCGTAGCCGTATAAGGCAAACTTAAAACATAATCAACATAAACACCATTGGGCGCTTTAGTCTTTGAGAATTTAGGCAAATAATGCCTGTATTTTAACCTCAAATCAAACCCTCTTACATTAGCAAAATCGACAGTCCCATAGGAATACTCCGGATACAACCAACTGGCATTGTTATGTTCAGCCACCAAATTGGAACTTCTAAAAATGAAATCGACACCAAACGAACTGTAATCACTTATTAAATATTCATAATTAAAACTATAACTAATATAATCGGAAGCTCTTAAAGTAAATTTAGGCACATCGATGTAATCGTCTCCAGTCGAAGGTAAATTATCAAATCGAACAGGTAAAACTAAACCATCAGCAGTTGGATTAGCATAAGCTGACCCCCAATATGTATCGTCAATAAATAAAGTTACAGGAAGGGGGTGAAACTCAAAACCCAAACCGAATTTATGCCTGCAATCAAGATAACCTTTATAATCATCAAACGCCTGAGCTCCAAAAAACCCGAAAGCAAAAACACCCAGTAAAACGTTTAATCTAATCATTACTAAATCGATTTTAAAAAGCATAAAACGAAATCGATTTTACCGAAAAAAATCCGTAAAAAACCCTCCAAATTGCAAGTTAAAAAGCGTGCATAAGTCAACTCATTTTTTAAATTAAATTTGATACACATTAATCAGTACGTAATTTTAGAAACTTAAGTTTACGCCAAACGTTTTGGAAATATGAATCTTACCAGAAAACAAAAAAAAATTAGAGCACAAATACTCTCCCCACTAAAATTTAAATTCTTTACACTATCCAAGCTCCCCCTTGCCTTTTTAAGCGGCATCAAAACAACCGAACTAACCACAAAATCGGCAAGTACAACCGTTAGGTATAAATATCTAAACACCAACCCATTTAAATCCATTTATTATGGAGCACTGGCGATGACGGCCGAATTAAGTACAGGAGTACTCGCTATTCTCTCCATTGCAAAACATAAAGAATCCATTTCACTATTGGTAGTAGAATCGCATGGGAAATTTCACAAAAAGGCATTTGGAAAAATAAAATTCACTTGCGAAGATGGAGAACTTTTTCAAAGAGAACTCGAAAAATGTGTAACAGAAAAAACACCAGTAACCGTAAAGTCACACACAAAAGGCTTTAATGAAAACAATGAATTGGTTTGCGAATACGCATTTACATGGAGCTTCAAAATGAGAGAAAAAAGAAACTGAAATAATAAATTCTCTTTACCGCATTAATCTTTTGGGAGCATCAAACATAAGCAACCGAGCTTTTTCAAACTTCACATCACTCCAGGTTCTCGACTCATCCCACTGCAAAAGAACCATCCCACAAGTAGGAACGTTATCAATTGAAATTAAAGAATGAAGATTAACAAACTCGGTAAACGCAGGATTATGCCCAATCAACTGAACGTAATGCGCATCTGTATTTAAGGAGTAAATAAAATTTTCCAGCTCAGAAACACTAAATGTGTAAAGATTCCTGTGAGTAAAAAGTTTGTTTTTATCCAAACTCAATTCCTTTGCCGTTTCCTGAGCACGTTTTGCTGAACTTACATGAACCTCTTCGACTTTTTCAAACTCCAACTTCATGGTTTTGGAAAACAGTTGAGCACTTTTGACTCCCCTATCGTTCAGTGGTCGATTATGATCGGAAACAGAACTATCCGACCAACTTGATTTAGCATGACGAGTAAATAAAATTTTCTTCATTACTCTAAACATACACCATGCAGAGCAAAAATCAAAAAAAGTAAAATATAATTAAAATCAATACGATATTCATTTGCATCAACAAATTCAACATGCACTACAAAGATAATATCCATATATTTGTTAAAACAAATGTTATGGAAAAATCGGATTTAGTATTGGCATATACCAACCACCTTCTAACCGAAGGCAAACGTCCCTTGAACGTATACAAGTTTTGTCAGGACATCAAAATTGAGGAATCAGAGTTTTATACATTTTTCGGTTCTTTTGAGGCCATAGAAAAGCACGTATTTCAGCATCTTTTCGATGAAACTCAAAAAGTTCTTAAAAAGAACAAAGGCTATAAAAAATATTCCTCAAAAGAAAAATTACTGTCATTTTACTATACATTCATTGAAAACCTTACTGCCAACAGAAGTTTAGTAACCTTTTTACTGAGCAATAAAAATCCCATCAAAAGTTTTTCCAACATCTACCCCATAAAAAAAGACTTTAACGAGTTTGTTAAATCTTTAGACATGAACACCAATGGAATGGCTCTGGACAAATTAAAAGAGTTTCAGGAAAAAGGGTTAACGGAAATAGTGTGGAATCAATTTTTAAGCATCATTAAATACTGGTTAAAGGACGATTCTCCTTCCTTTGAGAAAACCGATGCCTTTATTGAAAAATCAACAGCAGCAGGCTTTGAAGTTCTAAACCTGACTCAAATAGAAAGTGTAATCGATTTTGGAAAATTCCTCTTCAAGGACACCTTCAAAATGAACTAAATGAATGAAAAGTGTAAATAAAATACCAACCACAAAAGTACAGCGAGCCTCCAAAATTTTAAAAACAGGAGCAAAAGTTGGTGGTAACTATGTTAAATACTATGCCAATAGAGTTACAAAAACGAAAGAAGAAGCCAATCAAATATTAAATGCCGACAATGCTGAGGACATCTACGATGGATTAAAAGATCTTAAAGGAAGTGCTCTCAAAGTAGCTCAAATGATGAGCATGGATAAAAGTGTACTCCCCAAGGAGTATGTTGAAAAATTCTCACTATCTCAATTTTCAGTACCCCCACTTTCGGGTCCACTCATATCCAAAACATTTAAGCAGAACTTTGGTAAAACACCTCAGGAACTTTTCGACACCTTCGATGCCAATGCAATTCATGCAGCAAGTATTGGGCAAGTACACAAAGCCACAAAAAAAGGCAAAACGCTGGCTGTTAAAATTCAATATCCAGGAGTAGCCGAAAGCATCTCCAGTGACCTTGCACTTGTAAAACCATTTGCATTAAAAATGTTGAATCTATCTCGTAAAGATTCAGAAGTTTACTTTCAGGAAGTTAAAAACAAACTACTTGAAGAAACCAATTATGTAAACGAACTTGAACAGGGAAGAGAACTTTCTGAAAAATGCAAAGTTGTTGAAAACATAATCTTTCCGGAATTTCTTCCAGAGCTTTCCACAAAAAAAATCATCACAATGGAATGGATGGAAGGCATGCATTTGTCCGAATTTTCAGAACAATATGCAGGTACCGACAAAGCAAAAAAAGTCGCTCAAGCACTTTGGGATTTTTACATGCATCAACTCCACGTTTTAAAAAAGTTTCATGCCGACCCTCATCCGGGTAATTTCTTAGTTAACAATAAATCAGAATTAATCGCTCTCGATTTTGGTTGCTTAAAGGAAATTCCGAACGACTTTTACCTGCCCTATTTTGAACTGATTCACCCCGAAAACATCAACAATGAAGCAAAATTCCTGGAAATACTAAAACAACTTGAAGTAATCCTTCCAAGCGATAGTCCCCAGGAAATCAACTTCCTGAAAAAGTTGTTCAAAGAACTCTTATCCGTTTTCACTAAACCCTTTCAAAGCGATACTTTCGATTTTTCCGACGAATCATTTTATCAGGAAATTTTAACCCTGGGAGAACGATTGTCAAAAGATAAAGAACTAAGAAGTCAAAACGGTGGCAGAGGTTCGAAACATTTCATTTACATGAACAGAACCTTTTTTGGACTTTACAATTTAATGTTTGATCTTAAAAGCGATAAAGTACTCATTAAAAAGTTTGGCCCATAAATACAATTGTAATGGAACGTAACCCTGAAAAAAGACCCACCATCAAAACATTGAATAAAAACAGGAGATCATTGTCCATCGAAAACTTTCAAAACAAAACACTGCGGCCCATATTAAAAATGAAAAATGATTTACTCGTTGAATTTTTTAAAAGCTACTTACACGAAAAAAAAATTGATTGGTCAAAAAAAAACCTCGAACAGAAACAAGAACTGATTCAAAATACCTTAACGCGAGACCACAAGTTTAAAACCTCAATCCTTCACATGATTTTGGGGAATTTTTCGTTACACGAATATCAAAAGTACACATCAAACACCAAGGAGAACAATAAAAGAATATGGAAAATGTTTCAACAAAGACTGGAAAGCCAAGTTATATGAATTACTCCAGTAACTGAACAAACCCGTTGTATCTTCTTTCTTCATAGGTATTGTCAACGAATTCCCAAATCCAGTAATAAACCCCTGCAGAACACTCAACACCCTGATCATTTTCACCTGTCCATAGCGGTATAACATCCTTTGAAACATAAATTAATCGCCCCCATCTGTTGTACACTAAAAACGTACCACTTAATACCTGCTCAGGAGTAATATTTCCAATAGGAGTCCACGGCGACTGATCCGTAGTGATATTTGGCAATTCAGGATCTGGAGGAATACACTCACCGAAAATTTTCATAGTATCCACACCCTCACAACCGAAAGAATCAACAAAAGCAGCCCAATATTCCAGAGTATCATCTGCAATTATAGAATTTTCGTCGACCGTTCCGTTACTCCAGGTTAAAACACCCACCAAATTGGAAGTCACTTCAGCAATTATTTCTATTTCGTCCCCTTCAGCAGGACACATCGCAGAATCAACAGGTAAAACAACAATCGGTTTTGGTTCCGAACTTTGAAGAGCTATTAATGTATCCAAGGCGACACATCCACTAGAGGGATCCCTTACTTCTACAGAAATAGTATCACTTGCATAAATATAAAACGACTCTTCTGTTTGTCCGGAAGGAGACCACAAATACTCCATATTGGAAATACCCGCAGAAATTAAAATTGAATCTCCCTGACAAAACGTAACATCTGAAATTGAAATCTCAGGTGCTTCATTTTCCTCAATTGTAATTTGATCGGAATTCGAACAACCGGTATTTCCATCCGTTACCGAAACCATGTAAGTACCTCCATTTGATATGGTAATGATTGCAGAATTTTCTCCGGTGGTCCACAAATAATCTAAGTTTGAACCCGTTGCATCCGCATCAAGAGTAATGTCAAGACCTGTGCATATACTCACTTCGGACGGAGTTAAGTTGATCGTTGGATTTTCATTAACAACAACGGATGCCGGACTGGAAGTATCCGAACAAACCCCTGAACTCGCATCGTTTGAAATAACTACAAAATAATCTCCCTGAACATCGGTATCGTAAGTATTATCTGTAGACGACGTACTTACTTCATTACCAGAAACCACTAAGTTTAAATACCAGGTATAGGTGTAGCCGTCAGTACCGGATAATCCAGTTGAATTAGCCGTTAAGGCAGCAATTTCCCCTGGACACAAATCAAAATCAGGTGAATTAATGGTTAAATCATCCGGAATTTCAAACTCCGTAACCGAAACCTGTCCGGAGGTATCACATCCCGTAACTGAATTCGTTACCGTAACTCCAAAATCTCCCCCAGAAGAAACATCAATGTTTGGGCTGGTTTCCCCTCCGGGTGTCCAGACAAACTGTAAGTTGGAACCGCCAGCATTTGCATCAATATTCACAGTCTCTCCTGAGCAAAGGCTACTCGAGGAAGGATCTAAATCAATCGTTGGGTTCGAATTCAAAACTACCGTTCCAGAAGTAGAAGTATCCACACACGCTGCCGGATCAAGAATACTTGAAATCACTACAATATACTCACCACTCACACCAGTAGAATAAGTACTATCGCCAATTTGAGAATGAACTAAATTGGAAGGGTCTATAGCTCCCAAATACCAATCGTATGTATATCCCGAAGGATTTATCCCCGATGAATTTGCAGTCATTGCCGCCGTTTCACCAGGACAAATATTAAAGTCAGCTGAATTTACCTGAGCATTTTGTGGTGTGTCGCACTCCAAATGACAAATAGAAAATTCCGAAGTATTCACCGAACCTGCTGCACCCTGCTCAGTTGCCAAAACAATTGCATTTTCCTTGCCTACTAAATTTCCTCCCGTTACAAAATCATACTCCCAGGCGAACAACCCATTTGAAGAAGCAACTCCCTGAGCGGAAACCGTTGCAACCATAGTTATTCCTTGATTCACCGAATCAGTACATTCCAATGGGCAGTTGGTATCCATTGCATAAATATCAACAACAGCATTTGCTGAAGGAGCAAAACCAGAAATAAAATTTGCTCTGGGCTCATCAGCGCTAATTATAATTCCCTTTGGTAAAGGAGAGTTACCGTACTCGTTGTTACCGTCGTCTTGCAAAGAAATTCCTCCGCTCGTATTACAAGAAAAAGAATTATATCGAAGAGTATTGTTTACCGTTCCAGTTTCGGATACTAAAATACCAAACTCATTTCCTGAAATGGTATTTCCTTTATTTTCATCACCTACAATATTTCCAGCAGCAGCTTGCTCAATTTGAATACCTGGTCCCGTATTGTTAATTATCTGATTGTTATAAACAACCGTATTGGTTGTGCTGACACCAACCAACCATATTCCACAACCATGAAAATTTGTAGCGTCGTCACGGGTATTTGTTGAGTATCCAATTACATTCCCATCTGAACCATTATCTCCACCAATGGTCAAATTAGTAGTTCCCTCTGCAGAAATTCCATAATCCCTGTTTCCTCCCTCAGTTAAATCTTCATGAACACCAATAAAATTTGAAGCGATTACCACATTATTTCCCGTACCGTTTCTCAAGGCAATACCTCCTCCACCATGAGCTCCGTATTTGGGATCTGCTTTAAACCCATTGTAACAAGATATATTTTCAGTAACGGAAACACCTGTAACATTTGTATGTAAAGTAATACCATCGAAAGCATTACCTGCATTACTTTTACCTGCATCTGTTCCTACATAATTTTGTTGTACTGTTCCCGAAGTAACTCCCTGAATACGTATTCCCGATATTCTGTCGGGCATCGTTTGGGTATTGTGCGAAGAACCGTATCCGTTATTTACAACCGTATTTCCTTGAACATTTGAATTGTTTCCATTCCAAATAAAAATTCCATTCCAACCATTTCCCAATTCATCACCACTGGAGTTTGTTCCCACTATATTGTTTTGAACCACTGCACCGGTAGCAAAAGCAGTGTTAATTAAAATACCATTACCGGCATTATCATAAACCAAATTACCCGTAATTTGAGTATTGGGTCCATCCGAAGAAATAGCCCCCTGCTCTATAAGAAAAGTTCCTAAGTCCGTGTGGTTCCCATACACTTCATTGTTTCTGATAATATTCCCATTACACCCACCAAGAGAATTATCACAAACAATTCCTGCCCATCTGTTATCGAATGAAACACAATTTTCAACTATATTATTCGCTGCAATAAGTCCAATACCGTTATGATTCCCTCCTGAAGTCGAACAATTTGAAATGGTATTTCCTCCGGTTCCTCTTACGATTATAGATACATTCTGAGCACCTGTCGTGGTGCAATTATCTACAGTATGGCCTCCTCCGTTTTCAATAGAAATTGAATGCCCTGAAGCATTCGTAAAAACACTCCTGGTTACTATTGTTCCAGTCCCTCCATTAATCCAAAGAGCGTGATTATTTACACTTCCTGAAACTTGAAAAAAACAACTGTCCACAGAATTATCACTTCCTGTAATAATAAGGCAATGATTACCACTCTTTTCAAAATTCACACCATAAATATCAACATCAGCAGCTGTAACAGAAATTGTAAATTCTATAGTTACTGGCTGGCCATTCAGAGTGGATACACCATCAATATATAAATCATTATTGGCAATATCGGTCGTCCAGGCGGCAGAAGTTACAGTATTACTCGGAACAGAAAATTGAATCGTATCTCTTCCAGGATTACTCCCTGCATCGGAAACTGCTCTCAAAAAAGAACCCGGATCACCCGTTCCCCATCCATTCCCTCCAGAAATGGTAACCGTATAAATATTTGCAGAAATTTTCGAAAATAAGGCTAAGCTTAAAACAAAAGCAAGAAGAATTTTAACTTTCATAGTTAAGGTTTAAGGTTAGTTAAATCGACCAAAACAAAAGCTACCGAAACATTCATTTTTTTTACATGGATTAAAATCCAGAAAACGTAATAAAATAATTTCTTAAACTCTGATTTTGAGCACGATAATGTCGCGTAAGTTAATACAAAAGGAACGAATTATTGGCATAAATTATAAAAAAAATTAAGAATCAACCTCTGAAAAAACACTATAAAATACTGAAAATCAATACATTAATAATAAATTGTCTCTTTTTTAAAATCGTCAAAAAAAAATATTCAATTTTTTATTTTTTTTGAAAAAAAACCGAGACATGATAAAACAAAAAAGGCCATCTGATGAACAGCTGGCCTTTTGTACAATACAACCCAAAATTTATTTTTTCACAAAAGTTACAATTCCAGTATTGTAGCTGTTGGTCATTTTAGCAACATAAATTCCAGGAGCTAAATGAGAAACATCCAAGGATACCTGAGCAGTACTCGATTGAAAACTATTACTGGCAACAACCTGACCATTCAAGTTTAAAATTTCCATGGATTCAACCTCTTCAATTCCCACAAAAGTTATTGAAGTATTGGTTGGATTTGGAAAAGCAGTAACATAATTTAAAGAATTCGGTAGGCTCGTTGAAGAAACCAATCCACAAGACTCAAAGTTTTCAGTACCTACAACTTTAGCATTACCATTAGTAACCATATCAATATTATTCATGATGACAACATCGCCATAAATATCTGTGATTTTAAAAGATTTATGAGTACCTCCATAACTTCCTTTTACAAAACCATTATCAACCCCTCTGGTCATCAATTCCCATGAAGCACCATCGTCATTTGATATTTCAACTGTCGAAATTCTATTCACATGATTTCCAACTATAACCTTAGCATACCAATCGTGTGAACCCTGAATAATTAAATGCAAAGGTGTTTCCCAGGGACAAGAAACCTCCTTCCAATCAAAATCACCAATTCCAAGAGCAACATAATCTTCCTGCAGCAATGCTTTAAAAGCCGTAATGCTTAAATCAATATCACCGAATTTTGTATTTACCCCCGTATTAATAGATCCATCGGGATTTCTATCCCAACAATCTGGACACTCATCAACAATTTGAATAATTACAGGAACATTATTATGTTCGGGAGCAATTGCCTCAACACACATACCACAGTACTTTGCATCATTACTTTCCTGCAATAATCCTTTATCCAGTGCACCGTAATTCGTATTTAATATGTCATCTCTTTCAAAAGTACACTTTACAACACCGTTTGGCTGAACATCTAAATTGTCGTACCATGTACCGTGTCCATGATCTTCAAGTTCACTGCATGAAACACCATTTCCGCCCCCGGAACCATCGCCTCCACCAGAACCATCACCTCCACCAGAGCCATCACCTCCACCGGAACCATCACCTCCACCAGAGCCATCACCTCCGCCAGAGCCGTTTCCACCTCCTCCACCAGAGCTTTGACAAGGATCATTCTCTAAACTCCACGCCGATGTCCAAACGGAACCTGTTCCAGGAGCATATGCCCAGTCCTGAGTTGAAGAATTGGCCCAACCCGCAATAAGAACTTTATAATCTTTACCATCTCGGCTGATAATATCATCCACAGAATAATTTCTGTCCGCTCCTTCAGTAAATGCAGGATAATCGCATTGAGCCTGAACCGAATTTAAAAACGTAAAAATAGTAAGAGAAAGGCCAATCAACGAAGCCTTCTTTAAAAGAGAAAAAGTAGATTTCATAAAAAAAAGGTAATAGGTTAAGTCATCATTTTAACGACGACACAAATAGTTTTCATTCCAACTAAAGTTAATAAATTATTGGTTCCATGAAAAACACACCCAAAAAATCAACCCAACAGAAATTACATAAGTTCCGTAAAAAGAAATCCAAAATAGTGTTAAAAAACAATACGTAATTCAGGATTTAACTCCAATTAAAATGCCAATTGGCATTAGTTTGTGTAAATTGCGAAATACAACAAATAGCTATGGAGTATTCAATAAAGGGACGCGAAAAAAAAGTAAAAAAAGCATTCTATGCCGTTTTGCTTAAATTTCTTCTATTCAGATTGTACACACCCCTGATTTCCAAGCAAACTAAAGAGCGAAAACTTAAAAAACTCCATGAAATAACCGCCTCAAAAATCAGTAACACCTTCATGGATCTCGAAGGACTCTTTTTAAAACTTGCTCAACAAATATCAACCCTTTCGAATCTTCTTCCCGAACCCTATATAAAGGAATTTGAAAAAGCTCAAAATCACTCAAAATCGAGACCTGCACATCAAATTAAGCAGCAAATAGAAAGCGAGCTTGGAATCAAAACCAGCCAAATTTTTTCTTCATTTGAAGAACAACCCATTGGAACCGCATCAATAGGACAGGTGCACAAAGCCCAATTGCAAAATGGAGATTTAGTAGCCGTTAAAACTCAACATTTACGAATCGATGAAATTGCTGAACTTGATTTACAGCTCATTAAAAAACACATTAAAATTATTAAGTACTTCATTAAAATACCTGGATTTGATGAAATGTTTCAGGAAATAGTAAAAATGATTCATGAAGAATTGGATTACGAGCATGAAGCAAAACAAATTCAAAAAATTGCCAACAACTTCAAAGGTGATGATCGAATAAAAATCCCTAAAGTACACGAACAATACAGCACAAAAAAAGTGCTCGTAATGGAATACGTTGAAGGAGAAAAAATCACCAACCACACCTTTGCCCAACAAAACACACTCGACCAATCTCAATTGGCTAAAAACATCCTGCACCTGTTCTCCAAAAGTATATTCATACATGGAATTTATCACGCCGACCCGCATCCTGGGAACCTGCTCGTAAACAAAAACGGTCAAATTATTTTAATCGACTTCGGAGCAATTGGAACCTTAAGTAAAAATATGAAAGAGGGCTTAATCATATTAATGCAAGCCTCCATTCTTAAAGATGAAAATCTGATGATTTCAGGATTCAAAAAAATGGGATTCATATCATCCACACCAGGAATACATAAAATTTCAAAAAAAATCATTCGTTTAGTAAACAACTACTTGGTAAACGAACTAAAAATTGAAAACCTCAACCTCAACGAAATTGATATCGAACAAATCAACTTCTCAAAAATCTTCGGACTCATCAAAGAACTCAACCTGAAAGAAATTGAAGAAGTAATCAAAATACCAAAGGACTGGGTACTCCTGAACCGAACCATAGCATTAACCATTGCAACAGTTGGAGAAATAGCACCCAAAGTTGACGTATATCAGGAAGTAAAACCAAACCTGTTGAAAATGGCTATACAAAAAGAAAACATGGGTATGCTGTTTAAAACCACTCTTCAACAACAACTCCTGAGAATCATCGCTCTACCCCGAAAAATTGAACTTTTCATCGAGCAAGCCGAAGCAGGAGAACTGGAAGTCACTCAAAAAAATCGAAAAACCGAAATCAAAATAGTGTACGCACTCATTCAACAAATTCTTTTTGCAGTTGCCGCCCTTTATTGCTACAATATCTACTTAAAATCACAAGACAAAGCCATGTTCTACATAAGTATAATTGGCTCAGTTCTGTTTTTAAAATCGTTTATAACAGCCATTGTGCTCAAACGAAAAATACGCTGAATGCCTCCAAAAAATATTCAATGTAAAGCACAAAATCACAATACACTGTACATTATCTCCTTATTTCGTTAAATTAGTTTCAAATTGCAGCACGATGGAAAAGTTAAATTGGAAAGTTGAAAAAGAATACGAGGAAATCACATTCAAAACCTTGAACGGAGTAGCCAGAATAGCCTTTAACCGACCAGAATGCCGAAATGCATTCACCCCAAAAACCGTAGACGAACTTTGGGAAGCGCTGGTAATCTGTCATGAAAGCCAGGAAATCGGCGTAGTGCTCATCACCGGAGAAGGACCCTCGCCAAAAGACGGAGGATGGGCATTTTGTTCCGGAGGAGATCAGCGCGTACGCTCAACAACAGGATACAAAGGAAGCAATGGTA
>MDTD01073687.1_pt1 | contig 15784 bp, 13 predicted proteins | sample 811221 | NCBI WGS metagenome assembly MDTD01 (sample SAMN05326646, study PRJNA326480) | marine metagenome | isolation source: seawater | place: Pacific Ocean: South West | collected 2011
AGGACACAAGATATTATATACTCAAATAACAAGAATTATTCATTATGTTGGTAAAAGCTCATTGACTAATTACAAAATCACTGTTTCTAACCAATTGATTAGCAAAATCAAATATTTTAAAAAACACTATTCTGCCTTAAGTAAAAATATAATTATAATAAATATTCTAATTATTTGTACAATTAAAACAGTTATTTTTATAATATTTTCACCATTTTCAGTCAAATACAGAAAAAAGTTGTTGGCATATTTTTACACAATAAATAAGATAATATTCAAGAAATTTTAATTCGCTCAACCTTTGAAGAAATTGAAACTACAGAAACACCAAAGCCAAACATAATCCACATTGGAAAAAAATATATTGTAGAGCTAGCTGCAATAGCTGATGGTATAAAGGCTGTCATCGAAATAAAAAGTGATTCGCTAAAATACTTAATCTGAGCATCACGAGTTCTTTTTGAAATTTTATAAAGATTATAAATCAAAGCCAAATACCAATAGAAAAAAAGAAACGCTATTAGTATGCCACCCTCAACAAGGAATTCAATCCAAAAGTTGTGCATAGATGTAAATCTTCCTGCGACAGGTCCAATGATTTCTTGGTTTGCTACTGATCCTCCAGCACCCAGACCTCGCCCATAAGTTTTATAAAACGCTTCCATGCCATTCATTACTAAATTTCTTCGCCATTGTATTGAACCTTCAATATCAATTTCCCCTTGGAGGTATAAAGAAATTGCATTCATCGTATTTGCAACTTCATTTATACGAGCATTTTCACTATTTCTAAGATTGGCTATACTCATCAATAATACTAAAGAAATAGTCCATGCTAATAAAAGAGTTCCAATTCTTTTTTTAATCAAAAATAAATAAATAGAATAAATTATAATTAAACCAAAAAAAACAGCTCTAGAGGCACTCATAACAGCTAGAGTTGTAATTGTCAATATTCCAAAAAGTTTTATAAAATTCTTATTATGACAAAGAAAAAATGGCATTGATATTGCCATACAAATTGCAAAATCATTTGTGTTCCAGTGAAAACTCGTTGGAGGCTTTATATTAATAAAGGAAAGTACATTATCACTAGCAGAGTAATTAATTGGTTCTTTTCCAAAAAAAATTGCTAGAGACGAATATGATGATATAGGCATTCTAAAAGAAGTGAATGATTCCAATAATCCAATGAAGATTTGAAGAAAAATTAAAATTGCAATGGGATAGAATAATGTATTGAGTTTTTTCAAACTATCAGAATAATAAACAATACTCAAAGTAATAGCTGTACCACAATACAAATAAAAAATATACTTTAAACCTAAAATTATATTGGGCGCCCAAAAAAGAGATAATGAGTACCATAGCAGTATAATTAAAAATATTTGAGTATATTTTTTTGTAAATAAATCAAAGTTCAATAAAAAATTATTTTCCTTCAATTCAATAATACAAACAAATGACAGGACAAGAAGTATTAAATGAAATAAATAAAAATCACCATAACTAATTGCTACTCCAATGGTAGAAGAAACAATAAAATATAAGATTAATTTATTTTTAGTTAAGATATACTCTTTAATTGCTTGCATAGAGATTTATATAAATTAATATTAATGATATAGTAATTATTTCATAAACTACTAGAGATATTGGAAAGGCATATATCCCAATGTCCACTAAAAGTAGCAAGAAGCATATAAAAGCGATAGCAGATGAAATTATTTGAGTAATTGCATACAATCTATCCTTATCAATTGACATTAACCATTGCCGTCCTAAGGCATTCGATATCGCAGTTAGTGGGAGCACAAAGCAAAATATTTTTAATAGTTTACTTGCCCCTAAATAATCTTTTCCGAGTAATACTAAAATAATATTTTCAGAAAAAAAGAGGTTTATTATTGAAATGAATATGCCAATAAAAAAAATTAATATTAGATATTTTTTAATTAATAATTTTTTGAGTTTAATTTTTTCTTTTTCAACCGACGAGATCATTGGATAGAAAGCAAAACTTATAGGAGTTAGTACGGTGTTAAAAGCCCTGTAAATACGACTTGAGCCATAATATAAACCTAAACTTACTGGACTGACTGTGATACTTAAAATTATTATACTTATATTTTGATATACTATTGGAGCAATAGTGACAATAAAACTATGAAATGAATTTTTAAAAATTGAAACTGATTCAGATGGAGATGCTATTTTAAAAAATCCTACCTCTTTTATCATCAACGAAATAAGATAAATACTAATAAGAATGCTAGATAATGAAAACAGGCTTAAAACAATCCACCCATCTAATGGTGATTTAACAAAAATCAAAACCAAAACAAAGCTTAGTAATCTAAAAAAAATTTTGGGAAATACAATTTTTCCAATTTTTTCTACACCCTGAAAGTACCATATAGGCGTAATTGCCTGAAATATTGAACCAATCAACACTAAAAGAATAAATTCTGGATTAGTTTTAAAAATTGGTACTAAAGCAATCGCTAATAATGAAGATAAACATGCTAAAGGTATAAGTAAAATTTTAAATGCTATTACCCTTCCAAGAAAAGATTTTAATAAGCTATTTTTATCTTTAATTCTTGAAATTTTCCTGGTAACCATTAGTGATGAACCAAATTCCATAAAGAGAATTAAAAAAATACCAAAAGTTTGAGCTAATCCGATTTTTCCAAATTCAGCTGTTCCAATAGTTCTTGATACATATGGTAAGAACAAAAGTGCTACTAAATAATCAACTCCATGAGAAAGATATAAAAAGGTTGAATTAATTAATAGCTGGTTTTTATTGTTAAAAATAATTCTTGGTAACATTATTGGGCTACCTGAATTTAAGAGATATAGTTAAAAATTGACTTTGTAATTAAATCGCAAGCATCCCCATTGCCAAAAATTTTACTTGAAAACTTGCTTTTGATATTCAAAATTTTCTTGTAGACATCATACAAATCTTCGGGCTTACATAATTGATGAGAATCTTCTTTTAGCAACTCGACCCACTCGGTTTGATCTCTAATTGTTATGCATTTTTTCTTTGCAAAAAAAGATTCTTTTTGAAGACCTCCGCTATCAGTAATGATAATTTTACAATTATTTAGTAGTTGCATCATTTTTTCATAGCTAAGCGGCTCTAAAAAACATATATCTGATAAGATATTATAGTCCTTAATTTTCTTTTTTGTATGCGGATGAAGCGGCATAACTATTTTTTGCTCTTTGTTTATTAGATTTAACATTTTAAAGATAGTTACTAGCTTGTCTTTTGAATTTATGTTCTCTCTCCTATGGAGCGTTAGTAGAATGTAATTTTTGCTTACTATTGGTGAACTTTTGACACTAGCCCCGCTCTTTAAGTAAAGGTCATACATTATATCACCAGAATTTACTACGCCATCATAAATGTTTTCATTTGACAGGTTTTTTACAGCAGTTTCAGTTGGACAAAAAAGCAAAGAAGATAAGTGATCTGTAATTATCCTGTTGTTTTCCTCTAACATATTTCTATTAAAACTCCTCAAGCCAGCCTCAATGTGAAAAATTGGAATTTTATTTTTTGATGCAGATAAACTTGCTGCAAGTGTTGAGTTTGTATCTCCAAAAACGATTACAGCATTTATTTTTTCATTCTTAAGTATTTGATCAATTTTTTTCACCATTTTTTTTACCATTTTAAAATGGTTCATTTTGTTGATGTTAAGATTATAATCAGGATAAGGAATTTGCATTTCATTAAAAAAAATGTCAGACATATTTGGCTCATAATGCTGACCTGTATGTATCATTACTTGGGAAATTGTACTTTGAGTATTGATTTTATGAGAAATTAAGGCAGCTTTAATAAATTGTGGCCTTGCGCCAATTACCGTTGCAATTTTCAATGAGTTTCCTTGAGAGTTACTATTTTACCATCAAAGAAAAAATTACCACACTTACTATCACCATTTTTATTAAAATAAATTCTTGACCCTCGTTGGTTAACCCAACCAATTATTCTAGATGGATTTCCAACAACTAAAGCAAAGTCTGGAACATCTTTTACAACTACGGCTCCTGAACCAATCATTGCATATTTTCCAATTTCATTTCCACAAACTATCGTAGAATTAGCTCCAATAGAAGCCGACTTTCTAACTATTGTTTTTTTATAGAACCTAGCTCCTTTTTGAGGAAATTCAGACCTTGGAAGCAAAATATTGGTAAAAACCATCGATGGTCCACAAAATACATAATCTTCAAGTTCAACACCCTCATAAATCGAAACATTATTTTGTACTTTAACTCTATTGCCAATCTTTACATTATTTCCAACATTTACATTCTGACCCAAAATACATTTTTTTCCAATTTTTGCACCACTTTGAATATGCGAAAAATGCCAAATTTTACTACCACTGCCAATTTCAACGTTATCATCTACAAAAGCGGTTTCATGTTTAAAGTAGAGATTTTTGATCATATTTAATTATAGTATCCTGATTTTAATTTATTTTAATATCTAAATAGGGTTTTAAGGGATGAATAGCTTGCGCCTAAAAATAAGAACACAACTAAAAACATAATCCTATTTGGTGAGCTTTTTTCAATAGGGGGAACTGCATGATCTAAAATATGAAGTATTGGACTTTGCTTTACCTCATCTATTCTTGCCAATTCTAATTGCTGCTGAAGGGTCATATACACTTCTTTTTTTGCTTCGGATTCGCGAAATAATCGTGAAAAAACCATAAATAGCTCAGGAGAATTTTCATAGCCCCTATTTCTTTCTTTGAATTTTTTAAGTTCAAGCTCAGCTAACTCCAATTCATTTCTAACGATACTCAATCTATCAGATATGAAAAGTTTTTCTTTTTTAGATTGAGCAGAATTTTCTTTCTGAATATAAGTTTGAACATTGTCACCAATGAAATTGGCAATTTCTGCTGAGATAAATGGATCGCTAAATTGAGTGTCTATTCTTATCAGCCCTGTAATTTGATCTTCAGAGACATATATATGATTATTGAACTTATTTAAAGCCTTACTGAAGACAGCGCTAGAATCAATTTCAAATTTTTTTGATAAAGTGTACCATGGTTTTTTGTACAATCCCCACATTTGAATAAGATTAATTTTTTCTTTATTTTGGCTTTGCCATGAATTTTTCAAAACTTTATTTGCGATTAATCTAGATTTTACAACATCTGGTATATTGAAATTATTGCTTTTTTGAGCGGTATTTACGCCGAAATTTGCGGCAATCGACTGTAGCTGACCTAAGCCCTGCATTGAGTCTTTTTTTGCAGGATATAATGAAATTTGAGCGGTATAGCTCTTTGAAATAGAAAATGAAAGAAGAATACCAAAGAATCCAGCAAAAATTGTTGTAAAAGCTATGTAACTAATATTTGATGCTAAAACTTTGAATAAAAGTCTAAAATCAATTATGTTATTTTCTATTATTTTAGGCTTATCATTTTCTGATTTATCTTCTTTAAATAAAGGGTAAGCCTCCTTTAGTCTATCTAATGCATCAAAATTTACCGCTGTATATCCCTTTTCGTAGTTTATGAGTGTAGCTCTGGATACCCCCATTTTATCTGCCATATCCTCTTGGCGAATGTCATTAACTAAGCGAAAACGCTTAATTTTCTTTCCTAAAATCTCTTTTTTAGTTTCCATTAATTTGATTTGATATTAAAATTAGTGATATTATCGTTGTGGCTAGACTACCAGCCTGGCTAGAGAATCTTCCTATGATTTCCCATCCTGATGGTGTAGTGGGGCTGGAAATATTTCTTTGATTAACAACTATTGTTGATCCTTCAACAACTTTTGTTCTTCGAATCCCACGAAGAGGAACTGCCATGCCGTTTGGATAAACCACAAAAACATCTTTTGGGTCTGCGAATGCATTAAAGCCCCCTGCTTTGTTAATATACTGCTTTATAGAATATCCTTTTCTGTAGGCTAAATATCCTTCATTGTTAACTTCACCCTTAACAAGAACAACTCCCGACTTTTTTAATACGTTAATACTATCGCCGTCAAATAGAATGATATCATCATTTTTCCATCCAACCATTAAAGAATCTCTAAAAATTTCTACACCCTGACTCAACGCATTAGGAGTTAATCCTCCTGCTGCACTGATTACTTTTTTTAATGACTTAAGATTATTAACAGGATACATTCCAGGATTTATTACCTCTCCCGTCACATTGACCACCTCAACATTTTCATAAAATTGATTCTTGGGAATATTTATATGGTCTCCATTTAGCAAAACTAAATCATTTATATTAAGATTTACTGTCAAAGGAATAGGGTCAGGGCCCTCTGGGTTAATTCTATTTATTTTAATTTTAGTCAAGTCTACAGTTTTTAAATACTCTTCATCCTCGTAAATCATAGCATTATTAAGAAGATTGCTTAGTAACATATTTTTCTCATAAGGGTAAATTCCAGGATTCCTAATTTGGCCATTAACGCTAACAAAGCTATGTATTTCAGAATTTTTTGAAACATATATACTGTCGCCTGGAATAATTTTGCTAGTAGATGCAATATTGTTTTTAACTACTCTTGAATAACCAGGAGGGTATTTATTATAAATGAAAATTGTATTTGATGCGCTTGAAAGCTTTCCTCCTGCATAAAATAATAAGTTTTCAATGGACTCATTTTTTTTCATCTCGTAATAGCCCGGTATCAATACTTCACCATTTAGAGGTACTCTTGATGTTCGTGGAGATACTAAAACTAAGTCTTGATCCATAAGTCTAATTTCGCTCAATGACTTTGCTTGAAAAAGATAGTCATATAAATCAAATGTAATAATTTTCTTGTTATTTCTAAAAACATCAATGGATCGTAGTGATCCTCTACTATCTACGCCACCTGCTTGAGTAATTCCAGAAATAATATTTGAAAAAGGGTGCAACATGTGAACACCTGGAATGTTCACGAGGCCAACGAAATGAACATTTATGGATTTTAATTCACCTATTGAAAGATCAATGAATGACTTCGGATTAGTGCCTAAGAGCGTAGAGTAAACTTTTGAAAACTTAGATACAGTATATTTTTTAGCTTCTGATAGATTTTTATCACTCAGGTTTAATATTCCAACATTTTCGACATAAATCTCACCTTCTCTGTTTATTTTTTGGGAAAAATAAAGATTGGTCTCTCCCCAAATTGAAATAATGATTTCATCTCCAGGGCCAAGAACGTAGTTTTGAGGAATAGGAATATTCTGCCAAAATGGAATAGAGTCCCTTTTTGTAAAAATATTATAACCAATATTTGGCATTCTTGTCAAAGAGTCTTCAAAAGAATTCATCTCATTAATTAATTTTTGAGTATTAATTAATAAAGACTCAACATCTTTTCTAGAGTAAACCAATTTGTCAGGAAGAACGGTGCTCTTAACTGTTTTTTCAGCTTCTGAAACTTCTGAAGGTTTTTGAAGAGATTGTCTCTCAAGAACATTTTCATATTCATTTTTTAATTTCTCAAGCTCTTGGATAGTTTGGGCGCTTAAAAAACTTGGAAAAATTAAAATAAAAAGAAATGTTATGTAAAATGTGAATTTCATAACAAAAATTTAACTATTATTGACTAATTGTCAAATAATTTGTATTAATGTCAAAACAACTTTACTTTATAATGATAAAAAAATTTTACAAAATGTTATGATAATTAGATTTATCGAATTAATGCATGTTCAATTAAAAACAGCAAAGTATTTGTTCTTTGAATTGATCCTTTTTCAAATGATTGATTCCATACATTTATATTTTTATCAACAAACCCATAATGCTCAAAATATTCATTCTCAAAAATCATTGAAATGTTCATATTATTAATCTTGTAACTAAAATAGGCTTTTGACTCAAACTTTACTTCAGGTGGAAAGTGAAATGTAACACCATGTCTTTCGTAGTTAATTCCATAAATAAAGCTAAATCTTGACCCTATTGATCCAAGAAAAACAAATAAATCATCTGAATCTGTACCGCTATGTGCCGCCCATCTTCTATTTTTATATGAAGAGAAATTGTATCTGATATTATCATACCAATTTGGAGTTGGAATTAAATTATAATAATAACCTTGAATAAGCCTAATGTACTCTACACCAAACATTAAATTTTCTGTACCAAATGCCTTATATTTTCTTAAGCCAATTATTGATGATGATGCGTGATTAGTATAAATTCTTGTATTCTCACGACCAAAAAACCTATTTAAAGGGTACCCATATTCAAAAAAAGCTATTAATCCAGATTTTTGATTATTGTATAAAATGTAGTAATCATTTAAACGGTCCCAATATTTTATATTTTCATTGGTAAAAAAAACTTGAGCTGCCTTTTTTAAATCCCATTTAATTTCTTCATAACCCCCTGAGAGTATATTTCTGCTAACCCCAAACTCTAAATTGTTATATTTTAATTTTAAATTGGCAAATGAAATATAAAAATCTTCCTCAAGGTGATTTTTAATTGAGCTAGAAACTATATAATCTATACTATATTTAATTCCATTAAATAATTTATGAAAATTATTTGTCCCAATAAAATAATGATAAAACCCTTGAGAATTATTTGTAATTAATAAACTATTATGAACCCCTGGACCCCACCATCGATTCCAATTACCGTATCCAAATTTTACAAAACTATTTTTATATATAAAGCCTGTATTTTTAATCTTATTTAAACTTTTTTTTATGTTAGAGTTTAATGGAACATCGTTTAAAACAGAAAAATATTGTGATTTTTCAGGTAAATCAATTTTGTATTCTTTATAATTTGCTACCGTTGGCTCAATTGAAAAATAAAAATTGCTATATCTTATATTGAATTGCACACTTGTAATGAAGCCATGTCCCTTAGGAGCGTAAATACCATTTATATTTTCTAAATTTGGCAAATTTGAATTTATTATAAAATTTTGACTGTAAATAATATTAGCTATAAGACTGTCTTTATTAAAAACTGTGTATGGTAAAAAAAAATTTTCATTTGTTAGCTTTTTTATAAAGTTATTATCATTCAAAAACTGAGAAGAAATACTTCCAGAGCTTAAAAATAAAATTAAAAATTTTGATAAAATATTAATTATATCACCTTTTTATTTAATTGAAAATGTATAGCCAATCCAAATAAACCGACTCATGGATTTATTGTTTGAAATAAATCCATAATTTTGAATATCTTCATATTCATAGGTAATTTGAACTGAACTATTATTGATAATTTTTTTATAATTAAAAGTAAGTTCAGTCTTTAATTCAGGAGGCCACATGCTTTTTACTCCATGCCTCTCGACATTATAATTTATTGTAAAAAAATTATTATGATTGGCAAAACCTAACAAAAATATTAGATCATCAGATGATGAGCCTGAGTGAGCTCCCATCAGCCTATTTTCATAAGTAAAGAAATCATACATCTCTTTAGAATAATAATTCGATGTGTTTGGAGATCCTCTGTAAAACTTTGGATTCAGGGAATTTGATTCAATCGTTGATAAATATTCAATACCTGTCATAATCTTTATTTTTTCTATTTTAAATAGTCTTTTAAGCCCTAATATATACCCAAGAGTATGATCCCAATGCGCTCTTAAGTCGTTTAAATTACCCCTATTGTCATCACTTGCAACCTCAGCGTATAATTCTAAGTTGTCTTCAGGAAAATATATTTTTATGTATCCACTAAGAAGCTCATCCCAGGGATCAAATCCCGGTGTTCCTACTTGTGTATAAGGTAATCCTTTTTTACTAGATCCAAACAAAGGCTCAATAACAAGTTTTGCAGCGTCTATAATTCCCCAATTTAAATTTCCATCAATAAGATTGAAGCCAGAACTTTCAGATAAACCACCTGATAGATAGGTCCTGTTAAAGCCAAAAGTGATTAAAGGATTTGAATGATAAGTTACTTTTGATCTAAATCCAGAAAAATAAAGTTGATAATTATTAATACTTCTATAAGGCATAACAATTATTTTTGAAGAGAATGATAAGTTTCTGATATGTATATCTTTAAAAGTGCCAATGGAAAATGTTTCTTGACTGGGCGCATTTGAAGAAAGAGCAATCGAAGAATGAAAACCCGGGCTCCACCAATGATTTAAATATCCATACCCAACACCAACTCCATTGTAATGCAAAATTAATTGTGAATTTACTAAGCCATTCTCCTCCTTACCCCCTTCAATACTATTATGATTATTTAAATATTGATAACTGCCAAAAATAGGATTTTTTGAATAAAGATTATTGTGATCAATAAAATATGGTTCAAACTCTAAAAATAAATACTTATTTTTATATTCCACCCTAAAACTTAGAAATTGTGTACTTGTACCTTTAGCAAATAAATTTCCGTTATTATCAATATTTGAATGTCCATTATTTCTTATCATATCCATGTTGAAAGTGAGATTAAAATTCTTTCTTTTGGTTTCATTTATTTGTGTAAAAATTGGATTAAAAGATTCAAGTTCATAAAAAATCCTATTTAAAGGGTGGGTTAATTTGTTTGGTATGATTGTTGACTGAGATAAGATAAAGCAATTCAAAAGTAAACTGATACAAAAAAAAGCTGTTTTAATTAATTTAGCCATAATATCAGATACCTAATGTGAAATACCTCTAGGTCTAATCAGCTGCGAAATAGTTTTTATCAAAATAGTCAGATTCAATAATAAAGATCTATTTTTTGAATAAAATAAATCATATTCAACTTTTTCATTGATTGTTAGATTATCACGGCCATTTACCTGAGACCACCCTGTTATTCCTGGCTTAATTAAGTGTATATCTAACTCTGTTCTCAGATCAATTAGATCGCCTTGATTATGAAGAGCTGGTCTCGGTCCAATAAATACAATATCACCTTTGATAATGTTTAGTAATTGAGGTAATTCATCAAAACTATATTTTCTAAAGAATAAGCCAAATTTTATATATACATTATTTGAATTTTTTAGTAGGTGAGTAGGTATGTCGCCCATATCTTTCTTCATTGTTCTAAATTTATAGATTATAAATTCAGAATTATTTATACCTATTCTTTTTTGCTTGAATATTATTGGAAACCCATCAGCCAAATAAATTAATATGGAAATAATTACAAGAATTGGCATGAGGAAAATAAACAAGATTAGACTGATTATCTTAGTAAGCATTTATTGTCTATTTTTACCAAGCCAATGGTTAAGTTGAATATACCTTTGAATCTTGGTTGAACTAAAAATGTTATCGGATAATAGTTTAATTGAATTTTCAATTAAAAAAATATTGTTAAACATTAAACCAATTCTATAAAATATTAAAATTAAAAAAGATGGAACATAAAAAATAATTTTTGGGTTCTTAAATGATAATAAATCGTTATAAGTATAGATTTTTTTATCTGATAGATTATACACTGAAGAAGGAACAACATCATTAATAATAGAAGCTATACATTCTTCAATATTTTTTATGTTACACAACGACAACTTATTTTTACCAGACGATATACGGTAAAAAAAATTTTTAAATTGGGTTCTCCTATCAATATTTAAAAGAAAGTCATTAGAATAAACTGGAGCCAATCTCAAAATCCAAGTTTTGCTGATAAAATTTTCTAAGAGATATTGTTCAGATTTTTGTTTTGTCAATGCATATGGGCTACGGGGATGGAGAGAGTGATGCTCTAAATATTCTTTATTATTAATTTTTTCACCGTAAACGGAAACTGTGCTTGCAAAAATAATCTTGTCTGGAATTTTGTTAAATGATTTTAATGAACTAAATAAGTTTTTTAGCGTTAGAAAATTTATTTTTTCATGATCTGAAAAATCACTCTTAGACCCTTTCTTATGTGCTAGTCCTACTAAGAAAATAACAACATTAAATCTATCATTTTTATCAGCAAAATCGTCAACTGCGTTTTTATCAGTCAAATCAAGTTTTATAAAATTAATGGTATCCGTATTTTTTTTTCTTGAAGAAGAGTGTATAGTCTGACTCTTTGATAAAGTAGTGTACAATTTTTTTCCGATGTTTCCAGAAGAGCCAAATATTATTATTCTATCCATTTTTATTTATTAATTCTTTAATTCGTAGTGGTATCTTTTTTAGGAAACCAAATATCGAAATTGGGATCATGTGTGCTTTGTGAATTTTATATATTTCTTTGTTAATCTTGTACAAACTTACAATTCCACTATTTGATAAACCGCCTAATCTCATATTTATAAGAATATTTGAATTATAAAGATAATTAAGCCTTTCAATCTTTAAAAATCTGAGCAAAAGATCGTAGTCAGCTGCTATCTTATAATTAAGATTAAAATTTCCAAATTTTTGATAACAAGTTCTCTTTATAAAAACTGAAGGGTGGGGTGGCATAACCCCTACATCAAAACTTGATACATCTATTGATTTACCAGAATAAAATCTTTTTTTATTATTATTCTCATTGATTAATGCAACATTTCCCCAAACAATATCTACATTATTATTTTCAAAAGATTGAGATACAGTTGATAATACATTATCATTTGGATAGTGATCATCTGAGTGCAATAATCCAATGATATCTCCATTAGCCTGTTTCAAGCCTTTGTTTATAGCATCATAAATTCCGTTATCTTTTTCAGAAATTAATTTATCAATGTGATTTTGGTATTTCTTAATTATCGATAAGGTATTATCCGATGATCCGCCATCAATAATAATATATTCTTTATCAAGATGCTTTTGTCGTATTACTGACTCAATGGTTTCTGATATCGTTTTTTGAGAATTATAACAAACTGTAATTATTGAAATTTTCAAATAATCTTATCTTGAAATAATATAATTTTCAAGCACTATGGTGTCCATATCGGTTCGCAAAAAACAATCTAAGGCTTCTTTCGGAGTATTTACAATAGGCTCATTTTCATTAAATGAGGTATTTAATATAATAGGTACATTTGTTTTTTCACCAAAAAGCTTGATAAGCTTATAATAACGTCTATTGAAATCTTTAGTAACTGACTGCAAGCGACCAGTACCATCTTCATGCGTTACAGCGGGAATGAGTTTTCTTTTTTCTTCCTTAATATCAAAAACATGCGTCATAAATGGTACTTCTTCATTTTTTTCAAACCACTCGCCTACTTTTTCACTCAAAATACTTGGAGCAAATGGTCTAAAACTCTCTCTTTTTTTAATCTTTTTATTCAAAAGGTCTTTCATATTTTTTATTCTAGGATCTACAATAATACTTCTATTGCCAAGAGCTCTAGGGCCCCATTCAAAAGATCCATGAAAAAATCCTATAACTTTACCATTAGTAAGTAAGTTGGTAACTGAATCAAGCAACTCGTTCTCATCATTGAAAAGTAGTTGCTCAAATGAAGACAAATCCATACTATCTAAAAGTTTTTTTATTTCCTCATTGGAGTATTTTATTCCAAGTGATGGTGATTTCATTATATATCTTTTTTCATCATTGTGCATATTTGAAACAGTTAAAGCAGCTCCAAGAGCTCCACCGGCGTCACCAGCTGCTGGCTGAATCCATACATTTTTAAATTTGCTTTTTGATGTTATCTTACCGTTTGCAAGAGAATTTTGTGCACAGCCTCCAGATAAGCATAAATTTTCATAACCAGGATATATATCATTTAAATAAGATAAAATATGGAATAAAGTCTTTTCATAGACTGTTTGCAAAGAACATGCTATATCTTTATGCTTCTGTTGAACCAGGTCCTCTTTTATGCGTGGCTCCCCAAGCAAAGTTGACATTTGATCGCTAAATACTGGTCCAATAACAGGATAACCTCCATCAAACTCCATGCTAATTCCCTCATCTGGATGGTTGAAATATTCTGTGTTTAATTCAAATTTTCCACTTTCAGTACATTTTATTAATTCATCTATTTCTTTCTCATAGAGCGGCTGTCCATAAGCTGCCATACCCATAACCTTATATTCATCTCCATAATTCCAGAAACCTAAAAATTGTGTGATGGATTGATAAAGCATACCTAGGCTATGAGGGAATGTCACATAGTCACTCACTTCAATGTTATTCTTTTTACCTAAGCCCCACATAGTTGAAATAAAATCTCCAAATCCATCTATTGAGAGAACCACTGAATTTTTATATGGTGAAGTAAGAAAAGTACTAGATAAGTGCGCCAAATGATGTTCTATAGGAACTAATTTATTTTTAATCATAGCTAAATCAGCTTTAAACGTTTTTGATAAAAGTTCAGGAATATTGCCAACGTTTTTTCTATTTTTAATTCTATTAAATACATTGGTTAGGCTTGGTCTATTCTTAATTGCAAAAAGAAGTTTTTCTGATTTATGAGATGATGCGTCTCTATTTATTGCTATCCTATCTATTTCGCTAAAATCAACATTAGCAATTTCTAAGCATGCTTTAATTGACTCTTCAGGATATCCAGCCCAATGCTTAATCCTCAGTAAACGTTCTTCTTCAATTGCAGAAACAACTTTTCCGTCAACAACAACACAAGCTGATGAATCTGCATGAAATGCATTAATACCTAGTACTTTCATTTTTATCCTATTGCTATAATTTATATTATCTTAAAATTTTATCGATCTCTTTTGATACATTCAATGTAAAATTATCCCAAGTATAAACTAAAGACCGTTTGTATGCAGACCTACTTAAAGATTCACGTAAATCTGCATTACTGATCGTTTGGTAAATTTTATCTCTAATATCTAAGTGATCTAAAGGGTCAAAATATACAACATTTTTTTCACCAAATTCAGGCATCGGATCTAGGTTGCTGGAAATTATTGTACAGCTAGACCTCATTGCTTCGAGCAAAATATTTGGACAATTTTCGATTAAAGAAGGAAAAGCAAACAATTTTGATCTTTGATAAAGTAATCTAAGATTTTTATGATCTTCACCCTCAATGATAATAACTCTATTTTTTAGCTTAAGCTCATTAATGAGAGCTACCACCCTACTATGGCATTGTTTATCCTGGGGCTTACCAACAAGAACAAGCTTATGAGTATCTTTAATTTTACTTGGCAGCTCGGAAAAAGCCTTTATTAAGTTTCGATGATTTTTATAGTAATGAAAGTGTGAAACATAGAGAATAAAAGGATCTATAATCTTACATACATCTAAATTATAATCACTTTTGTCAACTTTTTCCCAAAAGGCTTCAACACCATTTGGGTTAACAATAATCTTTTTATCCAAAACTCCATTATTAATAAGAATGTCATTACATTTTTTTGAAATGGCTATAATTGCATTAGATTTATTTGCAGAAGATAGGATTGTTTTTTTTAATAATTTTAGTTTTAGTTTAACAAAAAATCTTTCACTATTGATTGCCTCGTTAGAAAATGGAGCAAGATTAGTAATACCAACAACTGAAGGAATGCCATTTATAAAATTTGGTAAATAATGAGAAAATGTGAGATACAAATCAATTTTCTTATTTTTAATCAATTTTGGCATTACCGTATTTTCCCATAAAAACCTTCTAGCTACTTTAAACCTTCCATTTCCAAATGATATATTGATGAAAGATAATTTTTTTGTCGAGCGGAAGTCTTTTAACACCTCGCTATCTTTAAGAATTATATAATTATCTGAAGGCGAAAATTTACTTATTCTATCTAAAAATGCTGATGCTCGAGTAAGCTGACCACCAGATCTTGCGGCTAATAGATTTAATAGAATGTTGGCCATGTCATTATTTTTTTATCCCCCTTGAAACAAGCAAC
>MDTD01183914.1_pt1 | contig 15783 bp, 13 predicted proteins | sample 811221 | NCBI WGS metagenome assembly MDTD01 (sample SAMN05326646, study PRJNA326480) | marine metagenome | isolation source: seawater | place: Pacific Ocean: South West | collected 2011
AAACATTCAGTCAACAATATATAATCCTAATGGTTTTATACCAGCCTATCATCCTCAAGCAGGAATAACCTTTCTGGGTGGGTTACGTTTAAAATTTAATTAGAACCTTTTACTGTAGATTCAAAATTTGATGTGTTTTTTGGGGTGTCTATTATATTTTACTATTAGTTTAAAACGGATAAAAGCCCTTGAGAAATTCATTTTTTATCATATTGTTTTTTTTGAATATTTACTCTTTTGGTCAGTTAACTATAAGTGGAATTCTGACAGATGAAAAATCAGGAGAAAAGTTGCTTTTTGCCTCAGTTTATAACGAAAAATCAGGTGTAGGAACTGTAACTAACCAATATGGTTTTTTTTCATTGACAGTCAATATGGATACGGCTATTGTAACATTAAATTATTTGGGTTATGTTCCAAAAAAACTTACCGTGCATAGTGGTAATATTACTGATTTAGATTTTACTATGGCTAAGGCTTCTACCGAGGTGAAAACAGTAGAGATTAAAATTTCAAGAACACCTCAAGAAGAAATACATAATAGCACTCAAATGAGTACTATTAAAATACCTATCAAAGATGTTAAATATATCCCCGCTGTAGGGGGAGAATCTGATGTTATAAAAGTAATTCAGTTAATGCCTGGAGTCCAAAAAGGAGGAGAAGGGGGAACTGGAATGTACGTGCGTGGAGGTGATGTAGACCAAAACTTAGTTCTACTTGATGAAGCTCCGCTTTACAATATTGGTCATTTATTTGGATTTTTCTCAGTATTTAATCAAGATGCTATAAAGGATATAACACTCTATAAAGGCGCTTTTCCTTCTAGTTTTGGTGGAAGGCTTTCAAGTATCCTAGATATAAGAATGAGCGATGGTAATGTAAATGAATTTCATGGCAAAGGTGGACTCGGTTTATTAAGCTCAAGATTAATGTTGGAGGGGCCTATAATAAAAAATAAAGGATCTTTTATGATTGCAGGAAGAAGAACTTATATTGATCAAATATTTAAGTGGGTTGGTAGCTTCCTTCCTTATTATTTTTATGATGTTAATGCTAAATTTAACTATAAAATTAACAATAATAACCACCTTTACATAAGCTCATATGTTGGTAATGATCTTCTTAGTTTCGATCAAAGTGCGGTGGAGGAAAATGCTTTATTTAATTTTGGATTTACATTAGGAAATATAACCGGAACTATTCGATGGAATCAAGTTGTAAATGATAGGCTTTTCGCAAACTATTCCTTAATTCATACCAATTTTGATTACAACATTAATTCAGAATATGATAATCTAAATAAGTTATATACTTCTTCAGCTATCAATGACTATGGTGGAAAGGCTGATTGGGAGTTTCATAAAAATCAAAATCATACTTTTAAATATGGTGGTATGTCGATATTTCATCAGTTTCGACCAAATATTGTTAACTCTAAAGGAGAGGTAAGTGAATACGTAGAGAGTGATAAAGGTGAAATCCTAGGAACACTTGAATCAGGAGTTTATTTTCAAAATATATATCGTCCAGATTCTTCAAAATTGGAGTTTCGTTCGGGAATTAGATTATCAGTAACGAATGTAAAGGATAAGAATTATTCTGGGCTCGAACCGAGGTTTTCCACTAAATATGATATTAACTCTAACAGCAATTTAAAATTCAGTTACTCATTAATGCGTCAGTACATGCATTTGGTTTCCTCCAGCAACATTGTTCTACCAACTGATCTATGGTATCCCGTTACAAATTCAGTTAAACCTCAAACTTCCAATCAAGTTGCTTTTGGTTATTCTTATTTCTATCAAAAAATTAAAACTCAGTTATCAGTTGAATCTTATTATAAATTCATGAAAAACCTAACTGAGTATAAAGAGGGTGCGAATCTCTTATTTAATGTAGAATTTGAAAATGAACTATTACAGGGAAATGGTGAAGGATATGGCTTGGAGTTTTTAGTAAAAAGAGATCAGGGTAGGTGGAATGGTTGGGTTGGTTATACTTTGAGCTGGAGTCAACGTTTATTTAACGAATTAAATGAAGGTTTTTCTTATTGGGCAAAATATGATAGAAGGCATAATTTTTCAATAGTCCAAAATTTTAAAATTAGTAAAAAATGGCGTTTTAGCTCTGTGTGGGTATATTCTAATGGGGCAAGATTTACTCCTCAAATAGCCTTATATCCTATGCCTAATCCGTCTCTTACAGGTATTGATTGGATTCCTGTTTATCCTAGCAGAAATTCTATTAGCATGTCTCCGTCACACCGTTTAGATTTAAATTTTATTTGGTGGAGTAAAGAGACAAAAAAATTTAATGGAGAATGGCATTTTGGAGCTTATAATGTTTACAATAGAGCTACACCATGGCGAATAGAGTTGGATAAAAATGATAATGGCAGTTATAAGTATATTCAGCCAGGTCTTTTGGGATTTATTCCTTCTATTTCGTATAATTTTGAGTTTTGATGAAAAATATTTTATTCATAGTTGTTTTTTTGTTTTTAGTTGTTTGCTGTAGACCTAAACCAATAGATATTAAATTGGATTCATATGAACCTAAGATTGTTGTTGCTTCTCAAATTGTACCTGATTATGTAATGATGGTAGGTTTAACACGTTCATTTACAATTTTGTCAAATGCTGGATATGATTCAGAAGGTGATTTAGAAACATTCACTAGCTTATTAATAGATTCTGCTTTGGTTACTGTTGAGTCTGAATCAGGGATAGATACTCTTTACATGCTTTCACCTGGACTTTTTGGAAGTGTTGGTAAACTTGAAAAAACAGGAGGTGCTTACCATTTAAGAGTTGTTGATTATGGCTTGAATAAAGTTGCAGAAGCGACATCAATTATGCAAGAGAATGTTCCTTTAGATACTGTTATTCCTTCTCTGCATATTGAGGGAGGGGATACAACAATTGATATAGATTTGCTATTTAGGGATATTGCGAGTCAATCTAATTTTTATGTTCTTAGTGTTTATTCAAGAAATTCGAACAAAAACGGTTTGGATATAAATACTTTTTTCAAAAATGGTTCTAATAATATTGAATACCAAGAATTAATTCAGGATGATGGTCAAAATGGTAATATGATAAAACGTTCTTTTAATTTACCATCTATTTCTCCTGATGATAGCCTGATGGTTTTACTTTCGAATATAAGTGAGGGATATTTCAGGTTTTTAGAAAGTAGAGACAGATCAGGGAACCCACTTTCTGAAATAACAAGTGAACCTGTTAATTATCCCTCAAACGTAAACAACGGTCTTGGTTATTTTAATACGCATTACCCGTCAATTCGATTTTTCGATTTAAAACAGTTACGTGATTAATTTTATGAAAAGTTTTCACCATTTATTTTTAAAAATAGCTTTCAAGGATACCAAAAAAATCCTCTTAGAAATAAGAGGATTTAATTTTTTTGTTTTAAAAAAACAAAAAGTATGAACTATGAGTAACTACCTTGCACTTTTAAAAACGATTTACATCTCAATTAGTAAAATTAAATCGACAGCTTACGATGTTTATCCGATGAAAAAACAAATCGAAACAAAAAGTTGCGCTTTGGCGTAGAGTTCTCATATCTTTTTAGATTTAATGATTGAACAAAATAGATCATATGAGGCATTAAAAGCTGAAAATGCTGAACTGAAAAAAAAGTTGTCAAATTTAAGTGTTGAAGTTCACCATATTTTCTCAAAGTTTTCAGATTCAGAATCTCACCATGATATAAAAAGTGATAAAGAAAAATTGGTTTGCATAGGAGAAAAATTAGTTCAAAAAGAACTACTTCTAGAATTTTCGCGTGAATTGATTGCAATTTGTAATGACGAATTTAAATTTATTTACTTGAATCAAGCTGGTTGTAACTTGTTATCTTTAGACAGTGATTTTAAGGAAAATAATTTTCTGGACTTTTTAAAAGAAAAGCAAATATTTAAAAAACAAATCATTCCAAAAGTTCTGAAAAAAAAAGGTTGGATCGGAGAGTTGACAATTCAATCGGAGAATAGAGTTTTTCCCTCATCTTGTAAAATAATGCCACTCGAATCTTTATCCACCTCAAGATCTCGTTATTGCATAATACTAAGAGATGTTACGGAAAGTAAAGAGGCTATTAAAAAACTGGTTGACGCCAGAAATAGGGCTGAAAACAACATGATACTAAGACAGCAGTTTTTAGCCAAAAGTAGTCATGAAATACGAACATCAATGAGTGCAATAGTTGGACTTTCAAACTTGTTAATTGATGAGGGTTTAAAAGGAAATAAGTTAGATTTTGCCAACGCTATTAAAGTTTCTGCAGATAATTTGTTGGTAATTATTAATGATATTTTAGACATTACAAAAATTGAAAGTGGTAAGCTTACCTTAGAGAATATCCGTTTTGATTTCAATAAATTAATGTTGGGTGTGAAATCTGTTTTTCAGCAAAAAATTGAAAGTTCAGGTTTAATCTTTAAATGGATTATTGATAAAAATATACCTCAGTTTTTAATCGGAGATCCCACTAGATTGAATCAGATTTTATTGAATTTATTAAGTAACTCCGAGAAATTCACAGAAAAAGGAGAGATCTCAGTTTCTGTAAAATTAATTGAAAAAAATAATCAAAAATTGAGATTGCAATTCGAAGTTAAGGATACTGGAATTGGAATTGCTGGAAAAAATTTAGAAAAGATATTTCAAGAATTCATACAAGAATCCGAAAATACCACTAGACTATATGGAGGAACAGGTTTAGGATTAGCTATTGTTAAAGAGTTAGTTAGAATACAAAAAGGTAAGATTTGGGTAGAGTCAACAAAAAATAAGGGGAGTTCATTTTTTATTGAAATAGATTATGGTATATCTGATAGAAAAGAAATGAAAAGTGAATTAATTATTGGTAAGCTAAAATCTGCTTCTATTATTATGGCGGAGGATTATCCAATGAATCGACTTCTAGCAAAAAGTTTGTTCAAGAAATGGGGATTGAATCTTAAAATAGTAAATAATGGTAAAGAATTGTTGTCAGCTGTAGATAAGGATAACTATGATATTATTCTTATGGACATTCAAATGCCTGAAATGGGAGGTATTGAGGCTACTAAAATATTGAGGAAAAAAGGGGTAAAAACTCCAATTATCGCAATTACAGGATTTTCATTTAAAGATGAGAAACTTCTTTGCAGAGAGGCAGGAATGAATGATTTTTTAGTAAAGCCATTTGAAGAAAAAGATTTGAAACAAAAATTGTTGAATTATTTAAATATAAATGATCGTGATTTACCTGATTTGGAATTGAATTCTTCAAAAGGCTCAAAATTGAAATTAGAATATTGCAACTTGGATTATATCAAGGAACTTAGTGCTGGAGATCCAATTTTTGTAGAAGATGTACTGACTGTTTTTCTCAAGGAAGTTCCTGAATTAATAAATAAAATGATTTTAAGTTTGAATTGGAGGAATAACCTAGAAATAGCCAGATATGCTCACAGGCTTAAATCATCTTTCATCATGTTAAAAAGAAAAGATGTCGAAGCTAGTTTGAAAAAAATTGAATCATGGGATAAAAAATCTATCGAAAGTAAAGTACTTATTGATATTCTCTCTTCTATAATTAATAGCACTCAATTAATAATCAAGTCTATATCAGGTTTTATAGGTAAACCCAGTAAAGTAAATATTTTACCTATGGAGTTTTTAATGTCTTTTAAAGACCTCAAAAACCTAAAAATTGATTTTTCAAGATTAGATGAGTTTGGTAGGGGAGAAGTAGAATTTAAAAAAGAGATTATTGAATTGTATTCCTCGCAAACTGCCGATCAAATCAAAAAACTTAGAAAATTAAATGAGTCCAAATCTTATGAAGATGTGGCACTAATTATACATAATATGATTGCCTCTTTTAATTTAATAGGATGTCACACACTTGTTAATTACTCTAGAGGACTTGAAGAGATTTGCTTAAATATTAAAAATAAAGAGCGATTTAATGAACAAATTATGGATTATATACTTTTGATTCAGGAATCAATTCTCCTTGTAAATCGAAAAGGAAAAAAAGATGGGATATTGGATTAGTCAAATGTTTTAAAGGAGTTTTTTAGTAATCCGTTTAGTTCCAAAATTTCCTCTTTGGTAAACTCTCGATATTTTCCTACGGGCACGTCCAGTTTAATATTCATAATTCTGATCCGCTTTAATGCTGTTACTCTGTAACCTAAAGATTCACACATTCTTCTAATCTGTCTATTTAATCCTTGCGTTAATATTATTTTAAATTTTTTTAGCCCCAGTTGTTTTACAAAGCAATTCTTAGTCTTGGTATCTAATATTTCTACTCCTTTACTCATCTTTTCAATAAAGTGTCTATTGATCGGTCGATTAACATTCACTACATACTCTTTTTCATGATTATTCCTTGCTCTCAGTATTTTATTTACTATATCGCCATCATTAGTTAAAAAAATTAATCCTTCACTAAGTTTGTCCAATCTTCCAATTGGAAAAATTCTCGTAGGGTATTTTATGAAATCTATTATATTATCGGGTTCTACTTTTCTATCAGTTGTGCAAACAATTCCTACAGGCTTATTAAAAGCTAAGTAGATTTTATTTTGTTTCGTAGATTTCTCAATTATTTGACCTTCAACCTCTACCAGATCTCCGTCCTCTACTTTAGTCCCCATTTCTGGAACTTTGCCATTAATGGTTACTTTTCTTTCTTCAATTAATCTATCTGCGACCCTCCGAGAGCAGTAGCCAACTTCACTTAGGTATTTATTTATCCTGACACCCATTGGGTTAAAGGTAACTTTTTATTTATTCTTAAATTTAGTCGACTTAAAAAATCTAAACTCAGTTTATAAATTAGATGAAAGACTAATTGGATTTATTTAAATAATCTTGCAGTTTTCTTTACTCCAGGATTGATGCACAGTTTTTAAATTTATGATTGATTTCAATTCATCAAACCCTTTTTTGTTAGCTGTTTTTTGTTCTTTTCTAAGTTTACCAAAGGCAAATCTTCTTATCTCAGTATCAGTTATTAATTCCAATCCAGGAACATTCACAGGTTTTTCATTTTTATCGATTGCGACAAAGGTGAAGTAAGATGAATTAGTATGCTTGACAATCCCTTTTTTGAAATTTTCGGCTTCTACTCTAATACCTACTATCATACTTGAACGCCCAACATAATTAACTCGAGCTTTTAATGATACTAAATCTCCAACATCAACTGGAGCAAGAAAATCAACAGCTCCCACAGAGGCCGTAACACAGTAGTTTTCAGCATGCTTTGTCGCACAAACGTAAGCAACCTTATCCATTAATGAGAGAATTACGCCACCATGTACCTTTCCTCCAAAATTAGCATAAGAAGGAATCATTAATTCTGTTAAAACAACTTCTGATTCAGATATTTTCTTGAAAGGCATAAGCTTTTTTTTTGATTCTTTATTTATTTTTTTCTGATGAAATTGTTATTGACTAGATAAACTTTAGAATAACAACTATTAAATTTTGAATATCATTCATTAGGAATTCAAGGATTTCTTATAAGTTTCTATTGCTCTTAACCTAGCTATTTTATGATCCACTATTGGCTTAGGATATTTTATATCCTGGAACTCTGGGACCCATTTTTTGATATAGTTTAAATTTTTGTCAAATTTTTTCACTTGTTCATAAGGATTGAAAACTCTAAAGTATGGGGAGGAATCACATCCTGTTCCTGCAGCCCACTGCCAATTTCCGGCATTACTTGATAATTCAAAATCCAATAGTTTTTTTGCAAAATAAGCTTCTCCCCAACGCCAATCAATAAGTAGATGTTTGATTAAAAAACTTGACGTAATCATTCGAACTCTATTGTGCATGTATCCTGTTATGTTTAGTTCTCGCATTCCCGCATCAACAATTGGATAACCAGTTTGACCTTTGCACCACTTTTCAAAATCACTTTTATTATTTCTCCATTTAATACCGTTGTATTTGGCTTTAAAGTTTTGATGTGCCGATTCTGGATAATGCCAGAGTATTTGCATAAAGAATTCTCTCCAAATGAGTTCCGAGAGGAAGGTCTGATTTCTTTTATTTGCCTCTGCAGCTAATTTTCTAATGGAGACTGTTCCAAATCTCAAATGAGGTCCTAAAGCTGAAGTAGCATTGAGCTCAGGGAAATTGCGTTTAATGTCATAGTCTTCAATTTCACTGATGTCCCATTGTTTTACTCTTATTGTAGATGGATTGAATCCCAGAGATTTTAGTGAAGGAAATTCAAAAATTTTACAATATAGGTTGCTCCAATTTAGGGGTATGACTTTCTCAATGGCTTGTGTGTTGTATTTTTCTAACCATTTATTTTTATATGGTGTGTATATTGAATAAGGAGTTCCATCATTTTTAGTTATTTCACTTTTTTCAAAAATAACATGGTCTTTAAATGTTTCTACGATAATTCCCCTTTCCTCGAGAAATTTCGTGATTTTTTGATCTCTTTTAATAGCGTAAGGCTCGTGGTCGTGATTAAAATAAACCTTTTTAATGGGGTATTTATTAACTAAATCTTTCCAAATAAGTTCGACTTTACCTTTAAGAACTAATAGACTTGATTTTTTATCTAAAAATGAAGTATTCATTTTGGATAAGCATTCATAAATGAAGTTAACTCTGGGATCGTCTCTTTCAAGCTCATCTATTATATCTTCGTCAAAAATAAAAATTGGAAGAACATTATTATTTTTTTTGAGAGCCCTACTAAATGCTACATTGTCCTCTAATCTTAAATCCCTTCTAAACCATACGATATTCATAATAATCTGTTTTTAAAAAAATCAAAACAACCTAAACACTCTGCAACAAGTTTAATTGAATTTTTCAACAAAAACAGAGTAGATTATTTAGGTAAAATCTAACACCTCATAAATTTAAGGCTTACTTTTTTGTAAAGAGTTTATTTTTTTGCTCTCAAGTTTTTAATTTTAAGAGTAAACTGATAATGGGAAATTTAGCGCTTTACATTGAGATATTAGGAACTTTATTTGGCGTCGCTTATGTAATATTGGCTGCTAAAAAAAATATTCTGTGTTGGATTGCTGGTATTATTTCATCGGTTTTAAGTGTTTATCTTTTCTGGGTATATTCAAATTTATATGCTGAAGCAATTTTATACATGTATTATGTGATTGCTGGAATGATAGGTTGGATTCAGTGGAGTAACCCAAAAACAGATCGACCATTCGTAATTAAAGTGGATTCAGCAACGCATGTTTTTTTTATTTTCATCGGAGCTATTTTGAGCCTCCTTTTATACTTTTTAATCTCTTTCGTTTTTCCGGATGCAGCCAAACCATTAATTGATTCATTCACCACTATTTTCAGCTTTTTAGCTACTTGGATTACAATTCGAAAATGGATAAGTAGTTGGATTTATTGGATCATAATTGATTTGATATCTGTAGGTTTATATTGGAGTAGAGACCTAAATATCTATGCTTTCTTGATGATTTTCTATACTTTTCTCGCTTTCTACGGCTACTTTTCCTGGAAAAAATCAGAAATCAAAACGGTAAGATTTAATAAGGTTTTTAAAAGCATGCAAACTATTTCATGAGAAGAATTGTTGTTATAGGTCCAGAATCTACCGGCAAATCAACTCTTTGCGAGGATTTAGCTCGTTATTTTAAATCTACTTATCTTCCAGAGTACGCACGTATTTACCTAGAGAATAACGGTTCAAAATATACCTATGAGGATGTTTTAAAAATGATAAAGGGTCAGTTAGAGAGTGAAGAGCATTTCGTTTTGCAAAATCGAGAGAGTTCTTTTTTATTGTTAGATACCAATTATTTGGTTTATAAAGTGTGGATCAAAGAGAAATATGGTAAAGAGGAATTTATTATAGAGAAATTATTAAAAGAAGATAACTACGACTTTTATTTTCTTTGTGATATTGATGTTCCTTGGGAATTTGATGAATTGCGTGAGCACCCAAATTATGAGGATAGAAATCGCATACTCAATGAGTATAAAATCATATTAACTCGGAATAAACTTCCATTTATTATTTTACAAGGTAACCGTCAAGATCGACTGGAAAGAGCAAAAATTATTATAAATAATTTAATGGGCTAGTCTCTTTGTTTTGTTTTTTATTCCTACTTTTGAACTGCTCAATGAGGGGTGCCTTACTAAAAACAGGCTGAGAATATACCCGTTTTTCACATGTTGTGAAAACAACCTGATCCAGATAATGCTGGCGTAGGTAGCTATATTAAACCAAATTAAATTGTTAATACACACGTTTGTATTACTCCTCTGCACTCGTCACAAAAGTTAATTTACTATGAAAAAATGTAATTTATTTTTTTTGGCGTTATGTATCCTATCATCGTTTTCGCTGTTTAGCCAATACTCTATATCTGGAGTTGTAAAGGATACCTTAAAAAATCCAGTTTTTGGAGCTTTAGTGAAAATTGAAAATACCTATCAGGGAGTTTACACAAATCCTGAAGGGGAATTCAAAATCACTAATCTCTCAGCCGGTGAATATCAAATTTCCGCTGAGATATCAGGAAAAAAGAAAGTGCTTAATACAGTTGTAATTGAGAATTCTGATATTGTCTCTGATTTTTTTCTTTCAGTTTCTCCACAATCTCTTGATGAAGTGTCTATTCAGGCGACAAGAGTAAAGGGAAATGCTCCCGTTGCTCACGTAAATGTAAGTAAGGAAGATTACGAAAAAATTAATTTAGGGCAGGATATGGCTTCTCTGATTAAGCTTACTCCATCTGTAGTTACTACTTCAGATGCAGGAGCAGGCGTTGGATATACAGGTTTCAGAATAAGAGGTTCAGATGCTACTCGAATTAATATCACTGTAAATGGTATTCCAATCAATGATGCTGAATCGCATGGTACTTATTGGGTAAATATGCCTGATTTTGCCTCCTCAACGCAGAATATTCAAATACAAAGGGGAGTTGGTTCATCTACCAATGGAGCTGCAGCATTTGGTGCATCTGTCAATTTACAAACAGACTTAGTTTCTGATTCCGCATATGCTGAAGTTTCTTCTTCTTATGGTTCTTTTAATACCAATAAAAATACTATTAGGTTAGGAACTGGGTTAATCAATAAGCACTGGGCTATGGATGGAAGATTGTCTTCAATTTCCTCTGATGGATACATCGACAGAGCATCCGCAGATTTGTCTTCCTACTTTTTACAAGGAGGATATTATGGTGATAAAACAATTGTTAAGGCAGTTACTTTTGCTGGAAAAGAAAAAACATATCAAGCTTGGTGGGGAACACCTGAGGCCAAGTTGAACAAAGATTCGGCTGGAATATTAGCCTCGATAGCAAACAATTGGTGGGGTCCAACTGATTCTGCGAACTTGGTTAATTCTGACAGAACTTATAACTATTATACCTATGATAATGAGGTAGACAATTATGCTCAAGATCATTATCAATTGCATCTAACTCATAAGTTTAATCAAAAATTTACAGCTAATGCATCCTTACATTACACTTACGGAAGAGGATATTACGAGCAGTTTAGAACTAAAGATGACCTTTCGGATTATAAACTTAATCCTGTGATTTTCTCAAATGATACAGTTAACTCCACAGATCTAATAAGGAGAAGATGGCTAGATAATCATTTTTATGGAGGAGTATACAGTTTAAATTACTCTACCAAAAAAGCTGATTTTACTTTAGGTGGCGGTTACAATGAATATGTAGGCGATCATTTTGGTGAGATTATTTGGGCAGAATTTTCTAGTAATTCATCAATTAGAGAGAAATATTATGATAATAGAGGGAAAAAGACGGATTTTAACTCTTATTTAAAGTCTGAGTTCTCTGTTACCAGTAAAATAAATGGTTTCATCGATATACAGGTTAGAAGTATTGACTATTCGAATACCGGAATTGATAATGATTTAAGAGACTTAGATGTAGATACTTCTTTTGTCTTCTTTAACCCTAAGTTTGGTTTGAATTACCAATTAAGTGATAGAATTTTAGCATACGGTTCTTTCAGTGTTGCAAATAGGGAGCCTGTTCGAAATGATTTTATTGACAACCCCAAAAATGCTCAGCCTAACCCAGAAACATTATACGATTATGAAGCTGGTTTAGAAGGACGTTTTAAAAAGTTTATGGGTCAGGCTAATTTCTTTTACATGGATTACAGAAACCAATTGGTTTTAACAGGTGGATTAAATGATGTTGGATCCTCTGTAAGAGATAACGTAGAAAGCAGCTACAGGGCAGGACTTGAATTGTCAGGTTCTATTAAATTGACAAAAAGATTTGAGTGGAGCCTTAATACGACTATTTCACAAAATAAGATTAAAGAATATACTGAAGTTGTATCTGATTGGGATACTTATACGGTATTTGATTCTATTTATCAAAATACTGATATTTCATTTTCACCCTCAATTATTGCAGCAAGCTTAATATCCTATAAACCTTTAAAGGGATTAAATATAGGATTACAATCTAAATATGTTGGAAAGCAGTACTTAGATAATACATCAAGTGATGATAGAGATTTACCGGCCTACTTTGTAAGTGATTTTATATTGAGCTATAGTACTTCATGTTTAATGCTTAAAGAGGTCCAATTTAATGTATTGGTGAATAATATTTTTAATGAAATGTATAGTAGCAATGGATATACTTGGGGAGGTTTACTCTCAGGTGAAAGAGTTAGTGAAAACTGGCTTTACCCTCAAGCTGGAACAAACTTCTTAGCAGGAGTGACAGTTAAATTTTAAGAAAATATTTTTAAAAAGAAAGTCAGGTAATATGCCTGACTTTTTTTGTAGGTGTTTTTCAAATTATAAGTAACTCAAATACAGTGTTTTATTTGCTTATTTCTACTAAGATTCATATTTTTTGTTTGTAGTGTAAGTCATAAAACGTGAAAACAGTATCTAGATTACAATACTTTACTCAAGAAAACTTATTGTTTACCTCTGAGGAGCAGGTTAAGTTGATATCTTCATATGGCTGTGATTCCGTGCACTTAAAAATTGCAAATTGTAATGAAGAGGCCTATTTAAAGATTGCACAAAAATGTGTTAAAATCGCTCATAAAAATAATTCAAAATTAATTGTTTGGGATTACCCAAAAGTAGCCAAAAGGGTGCAGGCTGATGGAGTTCATTTTACACATTATGATTCTGGTTTGCTGAAAAATTTCAATAAACTAAAAGAAGAATTTTTTTTAAGTTGTTCTGTAAATACTCTTGAAGATGTTATTGGGTTAAAACATGAGTTTGACTATCTGTTTTTAGGTCCTTACGAAAATAGAAACTCTAAGGATAAAAAAAATACAATAATTGGAATAACGGGTTATAAAAACTTAATTTATGAAATGCATAAAAAGCAATTGTATACCCCGGTGATTGCTGCAGGTGGAATTCGCCTAACTGATGTGGCTTTTTTATCACCCTCAGGGATTTACGGCCTAGCTATATCTACTGAAATATTTGATGTACAAGATGTATCTCTAGAAATACGTAAATTTCAAGCGGCCATAAAATCGGGGTGGGAGATTTAAAATCCTCTACTTAAAATTTCCAACAAACAATTCTAGATTTTTTATTCCCATGTTCCATTTCAATAATTTTAGTTTTTGTACCATTGGCCCTTAAACTAGATAATAATGCTGGAACAATAGCTTCTTTTGAGACAAGCGTTGTAAACCAACCAACATTTTTAGCAAATCGTTTACTTTGTTTTATCATGTTAAAAATGAATTGTTTTTCTCCTCCATTTGTAATGAGCTCGTTGGAAACTCCACCAAAGTTTAGCATAGTACTTTTTATATTTTTTCCTTTGTTAAGGTTGCGTATTTTTCTGAGTGCTCCTTTTTGAGCTTCCTCCTTATTCGCATGGAAAGGTGGATTGCAAATACAGGCATCAACAAATTCACTCGATTTTAAAACTCCCAAAAATATGTCTCTTGAATTTTTCTGAAATCGGAGTTCAATATTTTTCAGTTTTGTATTTTGGTCAATTATAGTTTGAGCATTTTCTAAGGACGTTGGGTCTATTTCTGATGCGATAAAACTCCATCCATAGTCTCGGTTTCCAATTATTGGATAAATTAAACTTGAACCTGTTCCGATGTCTAAAACTTTTGTTTCACTTCCTACGGGTTCACCTAGTAAATCTGCTAGGTGATGAATGTAATCTCCACGCCCAGGAATAGGAGGTATAAGGTATTCTTTAGGAATATCCCAAGAATCAATTTGATAATACGATTTAATTAGAGCTTGGTTTAACGATTTTACGGCTTCTTGATTGGAGAAATCAATAGAATTGTTTCCAAATTTATTTGCTTTCACAAAGTTTTTTAAAGTTGGTGAAATTCTAATTAACTCTATAAAATTGTAGATTCCTTTGTGCTTATTTCGTGGATGAAGTGCCATTAATAAAAGTGGATTAAATATGATTTTTCACACTTTTTAAAATTACATTATTTAGGTGATATTGAGCTTTTTATTGGGAAAAGATGTTTTCATTCTTAATTGCTCCAAAATATAATTTTTCAACTTCTTCACGTGCTAAATCAAATTTTCTTAGAAGTTCAAACTTGACTTTTTAGTTGGATTAATTTTCAAACATTTAATATTAATTTTTTTATCTCAACCTTCCAACTATATTTCTTTTATGAAAAATCTAAAATAAGAGAGAGTTTAATCCCATTGAGAGGTTTGTTTGTATTTGTTTTTTCCTAATTTTTATAACTGAAAAGGTTAAACTATTTTCAGGATATTGTTTGAAATTAGTTATTATTTCATTTGAGTTTTTAAAGCAAAAAAGGAAGTGTTTTACTAAGTTTTTTAATTTTTCATCGATTTTTAGATTGGACATGATTTCAGAATTAGTAATTCTAATTTAACTCAATACTAACTGGGCAATGATCTGAACCATAGATATCGTTATAAATTTCAGTATTATTTATTCTCGGAAGTAATTTTTTACTGATCAAAAAATAATCAATTCTCCAGCCTGTATTTTTCTCTCTACTATTGAACCGATAGCTCCACCAACTGTATTTTATTTCATCGGGATTAAAGTGTCTCCAACTATCAATAAAACCGGCATTTATAAATTCAGTTAATCCATCAATTTCTGTTTGAGTATACCCTGGTGATTTATTGTAATTGCTTTTAGCATTTTTGATATCTTTTTCGGTGTGTGCAACATTTAAATCTCCACAAAAAATAACCGGTTTTTTAGCTTTCAGAATTTTTAAGAAGGTCAACATATCTTTATCCCATTTGGACCTATAATCTAGTCTTTTAAGTCCGTTTTGTGAATTTGGCACGTAAGCGTTTACTAAATAAAACTCTTCGTATTCCGCGGTAATTACTCTTCCTTCCTGGTCATGTTCTTCAATACCTAGTCCATATTGAACATTTAAAGGCTTTTGTTTAGTTATAATAGCTGTTCCTGAATAACCTTTTTTAATCGCTGAACTTATATAAATATTATATCCATTAATTTCTTTCAAAGCCTCCATAACTTGGTTATCTTGTGCCTTTGTTTCTTGTAAACAGAGAACATCAGGAGACATTGATTGAAATGATTTTAAAAAATCTTTTTTTTGAACAGCTCTCACGCCGTTAACGTTCCAAGATATTAATTTCATTTAGTTAAATTTTAGTTAAAGTTAGTGCTTTATTTTAAAGTTATTGAGGCCTAATTAGCTATAAATATTGCCTTAACTGTTTAAATTAGAAATTTTCATTTTTCTG
>MDTD01055696.1_pt1 | contig 15782 bp, 15 predicted proteins | sample 811221 | NCBI WGS metagenome assembly MDTD01 (sample SAMN05326646, study PRJNA326480) | marine metagenome | isolation source: seawater | place: Pacific Ocean: South West | collected 2011
AAGTGGAGAGGACTGTTTTCAAGGTTTTCAATTAGTTTTACTGCTTTTTTGTACTCGCCAGATACAATCGAATTAAGGGCTTGGTCAAAGATGACTTGTTCGGATTCTTCACTTATTGCCAAGCTAGGGATAATAAAAAAAGCGAGGTGTATAAAATATTTCAGTGAAATTTTATTCATGTTTGTCTTTTAATCTTAATCAATTTCTCTAAACTACCAAATAAATTTTTTGTCGCTTTCTTTATTTATGAAGGCTATTCTATGGTATACTTAAAACATTATTTTATAATTATAATTTGATATGGAAAAGTCTTTAACTGAAAATTCTGATTCTTTTGACTACATTCTAAAAACTCGAACTACGGTCCACAACTTTAATCCAGAGCCGGTTCCAAAAAACGTCATTGACGCTGCTTTAGAAGCTTTTGTGACTGCTCCTAATCACTTTTTGACAAAACCTTGGAGAATTTATGTGCTAGGGGAGCAGACGATCGAAAAAATCATTGATTTGAATACCACCCAGATTAAATCTGAGAAAGGTGAAAAATTAGCGATGCAAAAAAAAGAGAGATGGTCAAGTGTTCCCTGTTGGATTTTAATAAATTGTGTCCACAGCGATGACCAGTTTAGGTTTCAAGAAGATTATGCATCTTGTGCCTGTGGGATACAGAATATGATGCTATCTTTTTGGGCAAAAGGTTATGGGTCTAAATGGACCACCGGGCCTATTACTAGGCATCCAAAATTTTCTGAGTTGGTCGATTTCGATTCAAAAAGCGAGGTGGTTGTTGGTCTGCTCTGGAGTGGGCTTCCAGAGAGTGCGCCAAAAGGTAAAAAAAGAGACGCGCAAACTAATGTTAGCTGGCTGTTATAAAATTAGTTTGATAGACACAATAGCTTTATTTAATGATACAAGTTTTTATAGATTGCTGACATTTTATTGTTGCATTTTTGTAGGGTAAACTAAAAAAAATCAAGGCTCATATATGAATCATATCAGATGATAGTAACGAGTTTATACCATGAATTTTATATATGCTAACAAAACTATTTGACTATGACTAATCAGTATTCTCACCCTAAAAGAAAGACAAAAGTTGTATTCGTACAGCTTGGTTCCCCAGCGGCTCCAACAGCTAAAGCGTTAAAACAATATCTTCGCGATTTTTTAGGCGACCCCAGAGTGGTAGACATCAATCCGTGGGTATGGAAAATAATTTTAAATTTTTTTGTTTTACCATTCAGGCCAAAGAAATCAGCACAACTATACTCAAGAATTTGGGATGGTGAGAATTTTCCTCTAATTACCAACACAAGGGATTTTACCTGTAATGTAAGCAATGAGCTGAAAAAAATTGATCCAGAGGGTTTTATTGAAGTCAATTATGCTTTCCTCTTGTCCCCGCCATATGTAAAGGATGTTTATGACAGTTGGGAAGACGACTTAAAAAAAGGTATCGGTGCAACAAAACTTCTTGTTATACCAATGTTTCCTCAATATTCAGAGAGCACAATAGCTTCTGGAATAGATGCGTTAGCAAAAGAGCTTTCCAAAAGGGTAAAAATACCGACATTTGAAGTAGTCACAAATTTTCACAGAACGCATGCTTTTATCGATAATTCGGTGAAACAGATTGACTCTAAATTAGATGAATTAATTCAAAAAGGGAAAAATATCGATAGTTTAATCATAACCTTTCATGGCATGCAAAAAAGACGAATTGTACACAAAGGCGATGACTATTATAGACATTGTTATGAAACTTTCTGTCTAATCAGTAATAATTTGAAAAATATTAATCCCAATCATTGTATGATGAGCTTTCAAAGTCGTTTTGGTTCGGAAGAATGGATAACCCCGTATACTGAGGATATCGTTGAAAAGCTTATTTCTGAAGGTAAGACAGAAATCGTAATATATTCCCCTAGCTTTGTAGCAGACTGCCTTGAAACCACGGATGAATTAGGTCACGAATTAGTAAATGATGCAAAAAAATTGGGTGGTAATGTCTACCCTGTAGAATGTCTAAATACAAATAGTGATTGGTGTAAAGATTTTGCAAAATTTGTTTTTACGTATGCAGAAGGTTCAGCACAAGATAGAGAGGACATCGAATATCAGGTTGAAAAAAAATATTATCAACAAATGCCTCAGCAAATAATGAATAAAACATAAAAATTTCTGAAAAAATCATTGTTAAAAATCACTTAATACTTTTAATTTTGTTTATTTAGGCAGCTTTGCTTTGTTATTTTAGACTTGGCTAGCATAAAATAATCCTGATTTATTGTAGGATTATAAAATATTCAATTGGTTCTTAATCTTTTTTATCATAACTGTTTTAAATAATTTAGGGATTTTAAAAAAAACCCTCTACAGAAAGACGTTTATACATTAGAATAAAAAAATAAGGAAGCCTAATTTGTTTTACTTAATCTTGTAATAATGCCAGAATTTAAAAAAATCCTGTTAATAATGATAGAGCATTTATTTCTTTACATTTCAAAAATGGTTAGATCCTTCAGCGCTTTTGGAGATTAAGCAGAGTGAAATTTTGCAGTCAATGTGGAACAAAGAATATCGATTATTCTGTGCCAGCAGGAGATAACCGACAGAGATATCATTGCTTGGACTGTAACAGTGTTTTTTACGAAAACCCTAAAATTGTTGCAGGATGTATCCCAGTCTGGGAAGACAGAATTTTGCTATGTAAACGAGGCATTGAGCCTCGTTACGGGCTCTGGACTTTGCCGGCTGGTTTTATGGAAAATGGTGAAACCACAAAGGAAGCTGCCGAACGAGAGACTATGGAAGAGGCAGGAACGAGGGTTAGGGACAGTAGACTTTATGCTCTTTTTAATCTACCTCAAATTAACCAGGTTTATATGATGTTTCTTGCAAAGTTGTATGAGCCTGTATTTGCCGCTGGAGAAGAAAGCTTAGATTGTAAGCTTTGTCTGGAAAGTGAAGTACCTTGGGATCAGATAGCTTTTCCTACAATTACTTATTCACTTGAACTTTTTTTTAAAGATCGGACTAACGGTAAATTTTTCATGCATACAGCCGATCTGATAAGAGAAAAGTCGTCAAGTAGGTTTATAAATCTTGCAAGTTACAGTTATTGAGGATTTTGTTTGTGGATATACCTTTTTTCGGAGAAGATTTTAAGATAAAAAATAAATTTAGTGAACAAATGGCTTGCATCTCTACTCCTTCGCGAACCATTGCTATATCCTCCTTGGCCGCAGCGAAAGCGGTCATGATTGGTTCCGGTTACTTTAGGCCGTTGGTTGGTTTTCACGGCATTGATGACACAATCTCGATCTGTGATGAGATGAAAATGACAAATAAACTATTCTGGCCGATTCCTTTGCTTAATATTGTAAAGAGTGTCAATGGTTTGGAAAAAGGAATGACCGTCAATTTGAGGGATCCGAATTATTCACATGAGATTATTTTAGGTAAACAATATATCGAGTCGATACACAAAATTACGAAAAGCGAGAAAATAAAAATATTAGAGTCTATTTTTGGCACGAAAGAAAGCTCTCATCCTGGTGTAAAAATGATTGAAGAACTAGGTGATTACATGATTAGTGGTGATATAGCTGTGGCAAATTATAGCTATTATCGCCAAAACTTCCCTGATACTTTCATGACTGCTCCAGAGATCAGGTTAAGGTTTAGTGAGAAAGGTTATAAAAAGGTTGTCGCTTTTCAAACCCGAAATCCAATGCATAGGGCACACGAGGAACTGTGTAAGATTGCTATGCGTGAGACTGAATCTGACGCACTTCTTATTCATATGCTCTTAGGCAAATTAAAAGAGGACGATATTCCAGCGTCTGTTAGAGATGAAGCCATACGAGTGATGGTGGAGAAATATTTTGATCAAAATAAGGTAATGGTTAGTGGTTATGGTTTTGATATGCTTTATGCAGGTCCGAAGGAGGCTTTGCTCCATGCTATAATTAGACAAAACTGTGGTTGTTCTTTTTTAATTATTGGGAGAGATCATGCAGGAGTGGGAAATTTCTATGGAGCATTTGAGGCGCAGGAGATTTTTCATTCGGATTTGGTTCAAGAATTTCTAAAAATTAGAATATTTGAGGCAGACCATACCGCTTATTCAAAAAAACTTGGTAAAATAGTAATGATGAAAGATGCGCAAAACCATAAACCCGAAGATTTCATGATTTTATCAGGCACAAAAGTAAGGAGCATTCTTGAAGAAGGTAAAGCTTTACCGCCAGAATTCGCTAGACCCGAAGTGGCTGGTGTATTAAGCACATACTATAAGGATAAAAAAAGTGACTGATACAAAAACTTTGTTTGAAAAAATCATAAGTAAAGAAATTCCAGCGGATATAGTTTATGAAGATGATGAGATTATTTCTTTTAAGGATATTAATCCACAGGCCCCGTTTCATATTTTGGTATGTCCTAAAGAGCCAATTACGATGTTATCAAAATCATCCCCTCATCTGCACCTTGAACTTTTGGGAAATCTTCTTATTAAGTCCGCAGATATAGCTGCTCAAGAGGGTTATAAGGATAAATTTAGGATAGTTATTAATAATGGATCGGAAGCTGGCCAATCGGTTTTTCATTTGCATATTCATGTCCTAGCAGGGCGTCAGCTGGACTGGCCTCCTGGTTGATTCCCTATCGCTTCATTGCATCAAAAAATTCCTCATTGTTTTTTGTAAGTTTCATTTTTTTAAGTAGAAACTCAATAGCTGCAATTTCTTCCATTGGATGAAGGAGGTTTCTGAGAATCCACATTTTTTGTAATTCATCTGGTTTTGTAAGTATTTCCTCTCTTCTTGTGCCGGATCGGTTTATGTTGACCGCTGGAAAAATTCTTTTTTCTGCAATTTTTCGGTCAAGGTGAATTTCCATGTTACCGGTGCCTTTGAATTCTTCATATATTACATCATCCATTCTTGAGCCTGTGTCAACGAGGGCTGTTGCTATAATGGTAAGGCTACCCCCTTCTTCAATATTTCTTGCTGCTCCAAAAAATCTTTTGGGCCTTTGGAGGGCATTAGCGTCAACCCCACCTGTTAAAACTTTACCCGATGATGGCGCTACGGTATTGTAGGCACGAGCGAGTCTCGTTATGGAGTCAAGGAGGATTATTACGTCTTTTTTATGTTCAGTAAGCCTCTTAGCCTTTTCTATAACCATTTCTGCTACTTGAACGTGGCGTGCAGCTGGTTCATCGAACGTACTAGATATAACTTCTCCGCGAACAGATCTTTGCATTTCTGTAACTTCTTCGGGCCTTTCATCTATTAAAAGAACAATTAGATAGCAGTCAGGGTTATTGGAATTTATGGAGTGAGCGATGCTCTGCAACATCATTGTCTTGCCTGCTTTTGGTGGTGAAATTATGAGACCACGTTGTCCTTTGCCAACTGGTGCAGCTAAGTCTATTACACGGGGTGGAAGATCTTCTGTGCTACCGTTTCCCATTTGTAATTGAAGCCTTTCTTGAGGAAATAAAGGAGTGAGGTTTTCAAATATGACTTTGTTTTTTGTATTCTCGGGGGCCTCAAAATTGATTTCATCAACTTTGAGTAATGCGAAGTATCTTTCGCTATCTTTTGGAGGCCTAATCCTACCTGATATGGTGTCTCCAGTCCTCAAGCTGAATCTTCTTATTTGGCTCGGCGAGACATAGATATCATCTGCTCCTGCCAGATAGCTCGAATCAGAAGACCTCAGAAAACCGAAGCCATCCTGCAAGATCTCTAAGACACCATCGCCCATGATATTTTCTCCCTTTTTAGCATGGGCTTTCAATATACTGAAGATCACGTCTTGTTTACGGGAACGAGCAATCCCCTCGACCCCCATTTGATCAGCTAATTCGACCAAATCTGAAGCCGTTTTTCTTTTTAGCTCTGTTAAATTCATAATATTAATTTGAAATAAGTCTAATTTGCGTTGGGTGTGTTGTTAAAGTTAATGGGAGTAAGGCTTGAAAAAGCTATAACAAACATTAACACAGTATCGTCTTTGCGTCTACTAGCTAATTAAATTTGAACAATTTCTAGACTGGTCTTAGCTTTGTTAAAGATTGTTGTCTATAAAATCTGTTAGTTGTGTTTTATTAAGGGCTCCAGTATGAGTTGCTATTATCTGCCCTTCTTTAAACAGCATTAAAGTTGGTATGCCTCTTATGTTATATTTCGCGGAGATTTGAGTATTTTGATCTACATCGACTTTGGCAATTTTCACTTTTTCAGAGTAGGATTCTGCTACCTCATCTAGGATGGGTGCTATCATTTTACAAGGACCACACCACTCAGCCCAGTAATCAACGAGTACTGGTTGCTCAGATTTGATAACTTCATTTTCAAACGATTCATCAGTAACATGTAGTAAATTAGCGCTCATAATTAGAATTTCATTCCTTTTTAATCCAAAGCAGTATTTTTTAACAATTCTAGTAGAAATTGCAAGTACTAATTTTAATCTAGATTTTAAATTCAGAGAGTTTAAGCAAAAACCCGTTAAAAAAGGCAAGTTTTCTTCTACAATTTATTATAGAATCTTTAGTAATAAAAAATTAAACTTTTTTGAATTGAAGTTACACAAATGTTAAGCAAAATAAGCGTTCTTTTTTTTACTCTTTTAGCATTGAATTTAATTGGGTGTGGTCAAAAAGGTGATTTATATCTGCAGGACGATGTTTTTAATTCCAGTTCATCTAACTAGGCTAAACTCAGTTTAGACATGATCAAATCCCTATGCGTTTAACTAACTATATTAATAACAAATTATGCTTTGCTTCATTGGATTTAGCATCAATTGCCAGTCAGTTTGGAACTCCTGCTTTTATTTACTGTCAAGATACGATCGAACGTAATTTTCTTGATTATAGGTCTGCATTTCAAGATCGTAATCATTTAGTTTGTTATGCCGTAAAAGCCAATTCCAATCTCTCTATTTTAAAATTGCTGAAAAATCTCGGATCTGGTTTTGATATCGTATCTGGTGGCGAATTACATCGTGTTATTCGAATTGGGGCAGATCCCAAAAAAATAGTTTTCTCTGGTGTTGGAAAATCCGCGCAGGAGATACAAACTGCTATTATTAATAAGATCGGATCAATTAATATAGAATCGGAAGACGAGCTTAATTTAGTGATCCAAATTGCAAAACAAAAGCAAGTTCAAGCCTGTGTATCTCTGAGAGTCAATCCAAATGTTGATCCTAAGACTCATCCTTACATCGCTACAGGTTTGAAAAGTAGCAAGTTTGGAGTGCCAATCGAAGATGCGTTAGGTCTTTACAATAAAATGGCCAAAAATAAATATCTTAAAATAGTTGGAGTAGCCTGTCATATTGGGTCTCAATTACAAGAATTAAACCCCTTTGAGCAATCTATTAAAGAATTAATACAATTAGTGACAAAAATAGAAGCCAGTGGGATCAAGATCGGTCGAATTGACTGTGGTGGTGGCTTGGGAATTAGTTACTCCGATGATACCCTACCGCATATTCAAGAACTAGTGGCAATAATGAAGAAAGAGATACCCAGTAAATATGTCATTGCTATTGAGCCAGGCCGATCAATTGTGGGAAAAAGCGGGGTCTTGTTGACGAAAATCGAATATATTAAACAAGGTTCAGAAAAAAATTTTGCGATTGTAGACGCCGCCATGAATGACTTTATTCGACCATCTTTATATCAAGCTGAGCATGAAGTTCTGCCTTGCATAGAAAGTTTTAAAAACAGAGAAGATTTTGATATTGTTGGGCCAATATGCGAAACGGGCGACTGGTTGGCTAAAAACAAAAGTTTTTCAATAAAGAAGGGCGATTATATCGCTGTTCTAGACGTCGGAGCTTATTGTTTTTCAATGTCTAGCAATTATAACTCTCGACCTCGGGCCATTGAACTGTTAGTAGATAAAAAAAAGAGTCTAAAGGTTATTAGAAAGCGAGAGACTTTGGAAGAGCTACTTTTAAACGAGGTGCAATCAATTTGAGACGATGAATAAAAAATTTTCTTGTTATTGCATATTGTGTGTATGGTACATTTTAGGTTGTCCTGCTGTTGTCGCCGAAAAAAATATGTATAAAAATTCAATCGATGGGGTAACGATCTTTTCCGATCGTCAAACAGAGCATGCAGAGCCTATCATGTTAGACAGTAAAAAAAATCTAATATCGACAGAGCCGACTAATTTTTACTCAAATATTGAAAGCCAGTCCCCCCCAATTTCTAATACGAACTATAATATAAAAATTCTTAATGTTTCAGATGAACAGACATTTAGAAACATTCAAAAATTAGAAGTAAGAGTGTCGGTTACACCGACTTTTAGATTTGAATTAGGTCAAAATCTGCGACTGCTTGTTAACAAAAAAAAGGTTCCTCTTGATAATGGAAGCAGTAATTTGTTTACTTTGACTGATATTGTAAGAGGCAAACATGAGCTTAAAGCTCAGGTTATAGATTTTGAAGGTCGGTTGCTAGGTGAGTCCAAAAATCTTACGATATATGTTCATAAACACTCAATTCTACAATGATAGGAGAATCGGTAGGTAAAAATTTTGACGCTTAATAATTTTAAACATAAAGCTGGCGAGGCTGGATCTGAGTTAACTATAGAAATTGATAAGATAAATACCGCCATCATTAAGTTATCTTCAAAAGATGTTGTGCTTAATATGAATAGAGCAGCTCAACATTTATTAAGAATTTCTGATAGTAAAAAAACCTTTGTCAAACTTCCTAACATCCTGCCGGTACCAACGCAAATACTTGCAATAGTAGCTAAAGTGAAGAAGTCAGAGCGCTCGATTACAGAAAGAGAGCTTCTTTTGACGCGAAGCGATGGGAGAAGTCTTTCTGTTGATTGCACAATAACACCTTTTTTTTCCAACCACAGAGTTTTTGAAGGAGTTTTTGTTGAATTATTTGATGTTGAACAGTTCAAAGAAATAAAGATGGCAACAGAGTTAACCGAGCAAAGTGACGCGTGGGATAAAATAGTTAAAGAATTGGGCCATGAGATTAAAAATCCCCTAACTGGAATTAAGGGAGCTGCCCAACTGCTTGAACAGGAACTTTCTAAAAACAGGTTCGGTGACTATCTTGAAAAAATAATTCAGGAAACTGAAAGACTTTCGAAGTTAGTTGATAGGATGCTTGGAGAGCCGGTTAAGTTGATTAAAAAAGAACTGATCAATTTACATGAGGTTTTAGATCACGTCTGTTTTTTGGCCTGCTCGGAGAGTGGCCAGAAGATCTCAATTGAAAAAAAATACCAGCCTCCAATTTTTCTAAGAGGTGATAAAGACGCCATAATCCAAATTTTTCTCAATATTCTAACAAATTCTGTTCAAGCGATAAAAGATAATGAGGGAACTATTACCATTGAAACGAGGATTAAATTGGGTGCCACCATTGGAAGAAAATATTATTCCGAGGCGATTGAGACTAAAATCATTGATACAGGTAAAGGGATAGATCCTATAATTCGAGATTCTATCTTCCTTCCTTTGGTTTCTGACAAGAGCGATGGCTCAGGCTTGGGCTTACCTATAGCTCAAAAATTGGCAAAATCCAGCAATGGACTAATTTCAATAGAACCACATCCTCTTGTAACCGTCTTTGTGGTGAGATTTCCGCTCGGAGGATTTGATAATGAAAGTGCCTGAAGTTTGGGTGGTAGATGACGATGAATCAATTCGGTGGGTTTTAAAAAAAGCATTTTTAAAATCTTCTATTAAGGTTAAGCTGTTCAGTGATGGTAGGGAAGCCCTTAGGTTAGCGGATGAGTTCGAACCAGAGGTAATAATTTCTGATATTAGGATGCCTGATATAAACGGCCTTGATTTATTGAGGCAAATAAAAAAGATTCATCCATCTCTTCCTATAATTATTATGACAGCGTACGCTGATTTGGATAAAGCGGTAGAATCCTTTAGCAGTGGAGCCTTTGAATACCTTCCTAAGCCATTTGATATTGAAGAAATGCTAAAAGTTGTTAAGCGAGCAAAAAGGAAAAGAAAGGATAAAGAGTACGTTGCGGGCTCCAAAATTGGGTCCGAACAAACAGAAGAAATTGTAGGATCGTCTCCTGCAATGCAATCTGTTTTTCGAATAATCGGCAAATTATCTAATAGCGATATGACTGTTTTAATTACGGGCGAATCTGGCACGGGTAAGGAAATTGTAGCTCGTTCGCTACACAAGCACAGCCCAAGAAAAAGTGGACCTTTGATAGCAATTAATGCGGCTGCAATTCCTCAAGACCTACTGGAGTCAGAGCTATTCGGCCATGAAAAAGGCGCCTTCACCGGGGCTGACTCTAAGAGGGTAGGCCGATTCGAACAGGCAAATACCGGGACACTTTTTTTAGATGAGATCGGTGATATGCCAGCACATCTACAGACGAGATTGTTGAGAGTTTTAGCGGATGGGGAATTATATCGTGTTGGGGGAAAAGAGCCCATCTTTGTGGATGTTCGAGTGATAGCTGCAACCCACCAAAATCTTGAAGATATGGTTTCTAAAGGACTTTTCAGAGAAGATCTGTTTCATAGATTAAACGTAATTAGATTAGAATTACCCCCTCTCAGAGAGCGAATTGAAGACGTTGAAGAGTTATCCCAATTTTTTTTAGAACAAGCGGCTAGGGAGCTGAATATTCCTTCGAAGACGTTTTCTGAAAAGGCTCTTGATAAACTCCGAATATCTTTTTGGCCTGGCAATGTGAGACAGCTTCAAAATATATGTAAAAGACTAACGGCTCTTGTGCCTACCTTGATTATTGATGTTGATGATCTTCCTTATGAGATTTTAAATGATCTGCCAGAGGAAAAAGTTGATTCCACTACTTGGGAAACTGGTTTAGAGCAATGGGCTATGCGTCAATTATCATCTGGGGGAAACAATATTTTAAAAGAGGCTGAACCAATTTTTGAAAAAATTTTAATTAAGGCCGCGTTATCGGTAACTGAAGGCAAGAGACAAGAAGCAGCCAAGTTGCTTGGTTTAGGCCGAAACACTTTGACAAAAAAGTTAGTGAGTTTGGGTATTGAAAATTTTAACGATTAATCCAATCTGATATTTCCTTTGCAAAATACGTAATTATTGCGTCAGCGCCACTGCGTTTAAAGCAAATCATGGACTCCATCACTACATTTTCAAGAATATTTAGGTCCTTATTTGCAAGCGACACCAGCATTGAATATTCGCCACTTACTTGATAAACAAACGTTGGTACTTTAAATTCTTTTTTCAGACTGGCTAGAACATCTAAATAAGGCATACCCGGTTTAACCATTATCATATCTGCACCTTCATTTATATCATGCCAAGCTTCATGTAAACTTTCATTTATATTTGCAGGATTCATTTGATACGTCTTTTTGTCTGCGTTCCCTAAGTTGATGTTGCTACCGACAGCGTCTCTGAAAGGACCGTAGAATGATGAAGCAAATTTAGCCGAATAAGAGAGAAGATTGATATTTTCAAACCGATTAGAATCCAAGAATTTCCTGATCAGACTAATTCTCCCATCCATCATGTCTGAAGGAGCGAGGATATCGGCCCCAGCATTTGCATGAGTAAGTGCTTGTTTTTTAAGTATCTCAATTGTTAGGTCGTTATCGACCTGACCATCTTGATTTAAAACGCCGTCATGCCCGTGCGTGGTAAATGGATCAAGCGCGATATCAGTGATGACACCTAGTCTTGGCAGAGCCAATTTTATTTTTGTAATAGCTTCCTGGATTAGACCCTTAGGATTATACGCCTCAGATGCTTCTAAATCCTTTTCTTGGGGCTCAACGTACGGAAATAATATGGTTGTTGTTATTCCTGACTCAAAAGCTGACGATAGCACTTCAATAGCTTTGTCGATAGAGTAACGAAATACATTATCCATCGACTCAATTTTCTGTTTTTTATTTTTACCTTTTACTAAAAAAATTGGGAGAATGAGATCCTTCGAACTCACATTAAACTCATTAGTAAGACTCCTGATGAACGCCGTTCTTCTATTTCTTCTTTTTCGAATAACAGGATATCCGTTCATTGGAAAATTCATTTTTATCTCTCCCTAAATTAATGCTACTCAACTAGATTGTCTTGTAGAGGGTAATCTCATGCAAGTGGTTTCGATCCACCTGCTGGCTTCCTCAGTTATTTCATCATTCGATTTATCTTTCGTAATTACTTCAGGCCCTACTTTCATGACTATCTTACCTGGATAGCGGAGATAACTCGCTTTGGGCCAAAAGAGACCAGCATTATGTGCAACTGGAATAATAGGGCAATTATTTGCTTTCGCAACAGCAGCAGCCGTTCTAGAATAGCTCCCTTTTTCTCCTATCTTAGTTCTAGTTCCTTCAGGAAATATGATTATCCACCAGTCTGTTTTTATTCGATCCTTTGATTCTCTCACAACCTTCTTGAAAGCCTTGATGCTATCGCTCCGATTTATTGAAATCGGGTTTAAGCTGGCAAGCCCCCATCCGAAAAATGGTACTAGTAAAAGCTCCCTTTTTATCACTTGGGATTGTTCAGGAAAAACTAATTGTAATGCTAAGGTTTCCCAAGCAGACTGGTGTTTTGCAAAGACGATTCCCGTGTTTTTCGGAATATTTTCAATTCCATCCACTTCCCAATTTAATCTGCAGGTCAAATTTAACCACGAAAGTGTTAATCTAGCCCAATTTCTTATTATTCGATATCTAACTTTTCTTGTCAGGGGTAATATGATTACCCCAATTAAAGAGAAAACTACGGTAAGAAAGAATACTCCTATGTGATAGATAGTTGAGGATAGAAAAATTTTAATAATTTTCATAATTTTGTATAGTGTGGTCGATTGCACTTGCTAAATTTTTAAAACGAATAAATTTTTCATTATTTTTATCGAGAACTTTACCAGTTTCAACGAGAAATGATTTAGCTCCAATATTTTCTGCAGCAAGGACGTCACTTATTTTATCGCCGATAAAAATTATTTTGGTGAGATCTACTTTTAATAAATTAGCAAGGGTGTCAAATAAGCCGGTTCTAGGCTTGCGACAGTTACAATTCTGTTCTGGTGTATGTGGGCAGACAAGATATAAATCTATATATCCACCAAATTCCTTTAGTTTAGTAACAAACTTTCTATTTATCTGATGAAAGGCATTTGTGTCTAACATGTTTCTTCCAAGAGCTGATTGGTTGCTGACAACCACTATAGTAAATCCGTGGCGGTTAGCTTTTTTGATTGCCTCTAAACTACCGGGGATTGGATGCCAATTTTCATGGGTTAATATATAATTGTCTGAGTCAAAATTAATAACGCCATCTCTGTCTAAAGCTAAAACTTTCACTATTTTTTACCTATTTAGCTCGGAAATATCTCCCAACATACATAAATATTCGCTAATGTTGTTAAGAAGGCTAATTCTATTTTTTGCGGTTCCTTCATTTTTATCAAAAACCATAACTTCTAAAAAAAATCGATCAATACTTTGTGTCAACTTGGTTAGGGTACATAAATACTCAAGATATTTTTTATTTTTTAAATGTAACCTACCTATTTTTTGAGTCTCGTTGAAATTTTTAGATAATTCTATTTCTGCACCTTCTGAGCAAAGTTCCAAATTAAAGTGCAAATTTTCTTTATAAGTATTTTTTTTAAGAATATTTTTGATTCGTTTTTGTCCGTTTATAATATCAATAGAATCTTCAAGTTCTAAAAATTTCTGTATTGCTAATGCTTGTTTAAATTTATCGAAAACAGAATTACTAGCGTTATTTAATATGCATTTTACTATGCAAATATCTATATTATTTTCTAATAAATAAGATTTAAATCTTTCAGAAATAAATCGTATAATTAGGTTTGTAGTTTTATCGTGGTTAAATTCATTTTTAAAATTTGAAAGGGCTGTTGTAATATTTCCAGATAGACTAACATCTATTTGACCCTCTATTAAAATACGAATGATACCCGCACTGGCTCTTCTTAAGCCGAAGGGGTCTTTGTCGCCCGTCGGTTTCTTACCAAGCGCGAAAATACCAGAGATGGTGTCTAATTTCTCTGCGTAAGCTACACATAATCCTTCTGGAGTTTGGGGCAAATTGTCATCATGGAATCTCGGATGATAAAATGTAGAAATTGCTTCTACGGTTCTCTGCTGATAATTGTGCTTTTCCGCGAAATGCGCGCTCATTTTACCCTGAAGGCTGGGAAACTCATTTACTGTTCTGGAGGGTAAATCGTTATAGCCTAGCATGGCCGCCTCAGAAGTTATTTTTTTAGACGCCTTAAAGTCAACACAAAAAATTTCAACACATTTTTTTACTCTACTCGCTTTGTCATAAACGGAACCAAGATTTTTATAATACGTAGTTGATTTAAGTGCCGAAAGTCGCGATTCGATAGAGATACGGCAGTCCTCTTCATAGAAAAAATTAGCATCCTCTAGTCTAGGCCTTAGCACCTTTTCGTTACCTTCTACGATGAGGTTTTTATCTTCAGTAATATTGTTGGCAATAAAAACAAATTTATTTATAAGTTTCCCTTTTTCATTTTCTACTGGGAAGTAACGTTGATGGTCTTGCATCGTGGCAATGATTATTTCTTTCGGTATTTTTAAGAATTTCTTATCAAAAGTTCCTGTCATTGCAATAGGCCACTCTACCAAATCTACTACCTCCTCCATTAAAAGTTCTGCCCTTAGAGGACGACACATTGTGGTCTCGGCTATTTTTTGAATTTGTTCTATTATGATTTTTTTTCTTCGATCTCTGTCTACAATTACTTTGTTTTTTTCTAACAGTTGGGGGTATTGCTCTGCAGAGAGGATTCTTACTTTATCACTTCCTAATACACGGTGGCCACGTGAATAGCCCGAGACTTTAAAATTAAATACTCGCCCCTCTACAACCTTGTCATTAATTATAATTGTTACCCATCTTATAGGTCTCGCGAACTTTAGAATTCCATCTCCCCAGAGCATTCCCTTTGCGTTTTGAATTTGCGATAAGCATGATTCTAAAATGAAAGGTGCTTGCTCCTGCAGTGATGTTGCTTTTATTTTAGTTTTAACGGCTAGACGTGCATCGGCTCCAGAACCTATTGTAATTAATTCCTCAATGCGTTGGTTTACAGATCTAGCAAAACCAGTCCCAACATCAGTAGGTTTCCCATTGCTATAAAAAGAGTCAGATAATTTTGGCCCTTTTTTCACTAATTCTTTTTCGGCAGTCATATCTTTTATGTTGTAAAAAATCACTGCAAGTCGTCTAGGTGTAGAGAAAATATCTTCTGATTTAAAATAAAATTCGTTTTGTTTAAGTTTGTGTGATAATGATTCGTATAGAGATTCAGTTATGTTCTTTATCTGAGTTGCGGGTAATTCCTCAGTACCAATTTCAAAAAGTATTGCTTTTTTCATTTTTCCTGGGGCTTATCTAATAGTGGATAGTTTAACTGTTTTCGTTTTTCAAGAAATAATTCAGCAACATTCTGTGACATTTTTCTGATCCTAAGTATATAGTTTTGCCTTTCAGTTACCGAGATAGCTTTACGAGCATCTAAAAGATTAAAAGTATGAGATGAATCTATCATAAATTCATAGGCAGGGATTGGTAAGCCTAGCTCTATTAATTGTTCGGTTTGGCTCTCTAGTCGGGTAAATTTATCTACCAAGCTTGGGACGTCAGCATGTTCAAAATTAAATTGAGACATCTCTTGCTCATTTTGAAGGTAAAGGTCTCCGTAAGTAAGTTTCTTGTTTTGATTTTC
>MDTD01106094.1_pt1 | contig 15781 bp, 10 predicted proteins | sample 811221 | NCBI WGS metagenome assembly MDTD01 (sample SAMN05326646, study PRJNA326480) | marine metagenome | isolation source: seawater | place: Pacific Ocean: South West | collected 2011
ATACAGAATAAGAAAATAGACTATAGTTTTACTTAAAGAGATGAGGTTTGATTTAATTGGTTCCATGCATCGATACCGCAATTTAGCCAATCAGCATAATCTTGTGCATTTGGCGTATAACTTACAGGGTGATTTAGTAGATTCCCATCGGGGCTTATCAGTACATAAAATGGCTGAGACACCTTTTGAAAAACATTAGCTTCGAAGGTAGCCCATTTGTCCCCTACGGTTTTAATTTTCTTTTGTTTTTTGGTACCGTCATTCATTACTATTGTGATTTCACCTTGTAGCTCTTTTGGTAATTCTTTACGATCATCTACATATAAAGACACCAAAATATATTCATCATCGATAATATCAAAAACTTCCTGTTTGCTCCAAACGTTATCTTCCATTCTCCTGCAATTAGTACAGGCATGACCTGTAAAATCTACTAGTAGAGGTTTGTTTTCTTCTTTTCCTTGGATTATTGCTGTTTCAAAGTCATGAAAACAGTTCAACCCGTTTGGACATTCACTAGGGTGAAACCAACTGTATGAAACTGGGGGGGCAACTCCACTTAAAAGATTCAGTGAGCTATATGTGTTTGTATTTTCATTTACTCTAAATCCCAATGCAAAATAAATTCCAAGAACGGCAAAAGTTAAAGCAAATACAATTCGTGTTGGTTTTAGTTTTTGAATAGGGCTATCGTGAGGGAACTTAATCCATCCAAATAAATATAGTGCAGTTCCTATCGCACATACGATCCAGATAATGAGAAATGCTTCATATTTTAAAAAGCCCCAATGTTCAACCAAGTCAGCAGTGGATAAAAACTTAAATGCAAGAGCTAATTCAGCAAACCCTAAAACAACTTTAACTGAGTTTAACCACCCACCCGATTGGGGTAAAGACTTCATTATAGAAGGAAAAGCAGCAAAAAGGGTAAATGGGAGTCCTAGTCCGACTCCAAAACCTAACATCGCCATCGTAATGGGGACAGGCCCTTTATCTAGTGATCCAGCTAAAACAGAACCCAAAAGAGGTCCAGTGCATGAGAATGAAACAATGGCTAACACAAGGGCCATAAACATAACCCCGATTACTCCTCCAATGTCAGCAGCTTTATCCGCTTTATTAGCCCAACTGGTAGGTAATGTGAGATCATAATATCCAAAGAAAGAAAATGCGAATACTAGGAATATGACAAAGAATATCACATTTAAAAGGGCACTTGATGATATTTTGTTCAGTACTTCAGGGTCTGTACCTTGAAAGTAGAAAGGGAGACTTAAAGAAACATACACCAAAATAATGGAAAAACCATAAAGGAGTGCTTTCCCAATTCCCGAACCTTTTTCTTGACCGCCCTTAGTGAAAAAACTAACTGTTAACGGAACCATTGGAAATACGCAAGGGGTGAAAAGAGAAATTAACCCGCCAAAAAAACCCAATAACAAGAGTGTCCAAAAACTTTTATTACTTTCTTCTGTTTCACCACATGAGTCAATGATAGGAGCGTTTAAATCAAAATTTTCTAATTTAGGTATGATGGCTAATGTTGAACTATCCGTTTTGTAAACTACTTCTTTTTTTATGGATTGTCCTTTGCTTAGATCCACTGTAAAAGAGTAGTCGTCTGGCGGCAAACATTGTGTTTCATCACATATCATGTAATTGACGTTTCCAGTAAAGACCAATGAGTCTGGATTTAATGATTTTATTTTTTGCTTAAATACAGCAATGTGACTAAAGAAACTAATTTCCATATCCCAAACAGGGTCATATTTGTTTTCAATGTTTACTTCTTTTGTTAGCCCTATGGTTTCAAAAACTCCATTTAAATTGTAGGTGATGTAGGTTGATAAAGGACCCTCATCACTTTTTAAAAATTGGGAATATAAATGCCATCCGCTTTCCAAATTGGCAGTAATGGTAACTTCATATTCTTGGTTACCCAAATGATTTGATTTCACACTCCACGTTACTGGATCTTCTGCCCAACTAACGGTAACTAGTAAGGTGAAAATGACCGTTAAAAAAGAATATAATTTCCTTTGTAATCTCATGCTTTTCTTTTTCTAAGAATTAGGGTAGAAATAATTAGTAATGATATTAATCCAAAAATGATAATCATTATTTCGTTAGAATTATCTTCACTGGCACCAGATTTTTGACTGCAACCAGATATTTCCAATGTGAATTCATCTGAAAATGGGGGTAGACAATGGACATCATCACATGTTTGGAAAGTAAATGTGCCCTTTAGTACAAAGTTGCTGTCCGATAAAAGGGTTATTTTCTTTTTCATGGTGATAGCACTATCATGCAAGTACAACATTTCTTTTGCTACCTTATCATAAATTTCTTCATATGCTGGTTCTATTATAGAATCAGAATCTTCAAAAAGCAACGTGTCTTGAGCTAATATGACTTCAGTTGGCAATGAATAACAATCAATTGGTAGATTGGCTCCATTTATATGCCACCCTTCTATAATTTTGATGTTAGCGACTACATACGCTTCACAACCATTTTGCTCCAAAGATAAGCTGTATTTAACCTTATCTCTAGGGTCTTCCTTAACAAGCTTTTTACTATTGACTAAGGAGTCATTACTATTTTGAGCAATTGTGGTTGAAGCAAAAATTAATGTGAAGGTGAAAGAAAAAAATATAAGAATATTCTTCAAAATAAACGTTTCAAATTATAGTCAAATTTACAAGTAAATTTTCTTGAAGCAAGAATTACATGATGAATATCAGCAATAGTTAAAGAATTACGTCTACTACTCTGTTAATGGGAATAACAACACCTTTTTTTAGTACAATATTTTTATCACCTACTGCCCATATCGTTGTTCTGACTTCTTTTAAGCCTTCACTATCCTCAAATAGTATTCTCATTTTTGTTCTGTGGATATTACCTAAAACCATAGATCTTCTTAACTTTTGAATAAGCTTATTCATGTCAGCTTTTGATTTTTCTAGGGGAATGTTCGGAAATAATAAATCAACAACATTTTCTTTTTCTATGAGAGTGGGTGCAATGGTCATAAGTATAAAATGAATTTAGATTAGTAAAAATTACAAAAAATCCATTAAAAATGCAAGATTTTATGTGTAACTAAGTTGAAATACGTTCAATTTTATATACCCTCTTAGTCGTATTATTTATTTTAAATTGGTCGCTCATAGTATATCCGATAAGCCAAATTATATATCCGTTTGAAGTGACTACAAAGGTTTTTTCTTTATCAATTAAGGGTATTTTTTTATCAATTAAAATATCACTGATCTTTTTTGATCCTTTCATCCCTAATGGTCTTATTTTATCTCCATTTTCCCAACGTCTAACGGTTAAAGGAAAAGATAATTTATCTGCATCAAAAAAAACTACATTATTTGTATTTGTGTATTCTTTAGGGATATCTTCTGAATTGTGAAATGATAATCCTAATGGTTCTTTAATCATTTTGCAATGATTTGAAATTTCAACTTTCATTTCTTTTTTTTCAAACCGCTTACTAATGATCCAAATATTTCTATCTTGTGTTATTTGAAACTCCTTAGCGACCATGATCTTCCCGGACTGTTTGGGGTTTGACACCCAGCTTTCAGCTTGAACATGATTAAATCCAAATTCCTTTAAATAAAAAATATAACACAGCGGGTTTATGGATTTATCATAGTTGATTTTAATATGCTTATTGTCATATTTAATATGCCTTTCTAATTTCTCATTAATTAACTCTTCTAAAAGGGTGTAATCTTTTTTTAAATATCCTATGGATTGTGTTATTCCTGTTTCAGCTTTACCAAACCTTTTGTAAATAGGGTTTAGCACATTGTTTCTTAAAAAATTCCTATCATATTTAACTTCATGATTGGATTGATCCTCTCTGTAGGGTACTTGATTTAATTTTGCATAGTCCAATAATTGTTTTTTGCTAAAGCACATTCCAGGTCTAATGATAATGGATCTTTTTTTTGGAATACCTTTCAACCCTTTCATTCCGCTTCCTCTTATTAAATGTAAAAGAAAGGTTTCATGATCATCATTTTGATGGTGAGCGGTTACGATATAATTACAATTTTTCTGATTGGCTAGTTGGTGGAAATAAGTGTAACGAATTTCTCTAGCTTCAACTTGAACGTTCTTATTTATTTCTACTCTTTTTGTAAATAATTCGATATGATTTGCATGGCAATAGTCTAAGACTAATTTTTCGTCTAGGTCGCTTTCCTCTTTTCTAAGTTGATAATTTACATGTGCTGCAATCACTTTTAAACCACAAGTTTGAAAAAGGTGTAATAAACTCATAGAGTCTACCCCTCCGGAAATCCCCATTAAAAAGGTTTCACTACTAGCAATTTCATTTTCTTGTAAAAAGGCTAACAACGTATTTTGATAATCAATCATTTTCACATGCTTTAAAAAGAGAAGCTGCTTTTGTTAATGTTTCTTCATATTCTTCTTCAGCTGAACTTTGAATAGTTATGGCACCACCAACATGAAATGATAAGAGCTGTTTTGTTTTATTATAAATTAAAGTTCTAATAACCACATTAAGATCAAAATCGCCATTTGGTTTAATTAACCCGATAGATCCAGAGTATAGTCCTCTTCTAGACGGTTCATATTGATCCATTAGTTCCATTACTCTTAGTTTAGGCGCACCAGTCATTGATCCCATTGGGAATGTAGCTTTTATGGTATCACTAAAAGATACATTTTTTTTCATTTCACATGAAATGGTTGAAATCATCTGGTGTATATTTTTAAACGTGTAAACTTCACAGAGCTCTTCCACTTTTACAGAATCTCGCTTAGCAATTTTACTTAAATCATTTCTGACTAAGTCAACAATCATGATATTTTCTGCTCTTTCTTTCGTACTTTCTTGAAGCTCTTTTTTAATCTGATTATCACTAGATTCATCAGCCATTCTTTTTCGTGTTCCTTTGATAGGACTAGAAAATAGTTGATTCCCCCTCTTTTTTAGAAAAAGTTCTGGACTTGCGCTTAATACGTAATGATCCTTTAAATCAGCATATACTTTATAAGGAGCTTGTGTTAGGTTTGATAATTTCTCAAAAATATTTTTAGCATTAAAATTTTCAACATCGGCAATCCATTCGTAACAGTAGTTAGCTTCATAAAAATCTCCTTTTTGAATATGGTTTTTAATCTTTCCTATCGTTTCTAAGTAGTTCTTTTTTGAAGTTTTAGGTTTAAATTGAATATGATGATCACTTGGTTGTTTTTCGGATTTAAACCCCTTGAAAGGATATTTTTCCTTGGGAACAATACAATGAATTAAAGGAAATTCAATGTCATTTTTATGATTAGTCTGGAGATCTTCAATGTGATTTTTCACATCATAGGTTATAAAAATTAGAATGTGTTTTCCAGAGTTCTGAGTTAGAAATTCATCAAGATCCTCAAATGGCTCTTTGTTTTCTTTTGAAACCCACTGATCATGAATTCCTTTGAAATAATCCTCTCCAATTACTACTTCCAAGGCTAAATATAGTCTTGGATTATCTTAACGACACATTTAGCCCAATCTTCACTATCATTAAGAGCGGGAACTAAGTCTAATTTTTCTCCACCATTTTCTATGAATATTTCTTGGTTTTCTTCTGAAATCTCTAGAATGGTTTCCAAGCAATCTGCTACAAATGCTGGAGAGAATACTAGCATTTTTTTCACTCCTTTTTTGGCTAGTTGCTCCACAGTTTGATCCGTGTATGGTTCTAACCATGGATCTCTACCAAGCCTAGATTGAAAGGTAGTTGTGAATTTATCCTCCGAGAGGTTAAGCATCTTAGATAAGTGAGCAGTTGTTGCATAGCAAGTTGCTTTATAGCACATTTTATTGTCACTGTTGATTTCTTGATCGCAATGATGATCTTTACATGGAGTTCCATCAAGATATACTTTATTTACATGTCTTTCAGGTACTCCGTGATATGAAAAAAGTACATGATCATATTCGCTCATATCAAATGATGATGCTACTTTTTTAACACAAGCCAGATATCGGTAATCATCATAAAATTGCCCAACCACTTTAATTTCTGGAATCACCCACCATTTAGATATTATTTTAAATGCTTTTTCAACAATAGATCCCGTAGTAGCAGATGCATATTGGGGATATAATGGGAAAATAATTAGTTGATCATAATTTGCTAAGCGCATTTTCTCTAATACGGAATCCATGCTTGGATTACCATACCTCATGGCTAATTCTACATCAAATTGTTTATGCCCAATCTCCCTTACTAATTTCAATAGGTTTTTTCCGTAGGTCAATAAAGGTGAAGCTCCATTACCAATTTTAAATAACTTTTTATATTCTTTAGCAGATTTTGGGCCTCTAGTGGGAACAATAATTCCGTTCACAAGCACCTTTCTTCCAACAGGATTAATATCAATAACCCTTGGATCATTTAGAAACTCAGACAAGTACCTTTTAACATCAGAAGTTGAAGGACTATCTGGCGTACCTAAGTTTACGATTAAAACCCCAGTTTTTTTGCTCATATTAAATGTGAAGTGGTCTACTTTCTGTAGCAGATAAGGCAGCTTCCTTGACTGCTTCACTATAGGTTGGGTGTGGATGACATATTCGTGCAATATCTTCAGCACTTGCTCTATATTCCATAGCTACTACCGCTTCCATAATTAAATCTGCAGCCCTAGGTGCAATCATATGAACGCCTAGAACTTCATCGGTGTTGCTATCAGAAATAATTTTAATCAAACCTTGAATATCCATTGATGCTCTAGCTCTACCTAACGCTCTAATAGGGAATTGACCAACCTTATAATCTGCTCCCATTTCTTTTAGTTGTTCTTCCGTCTTACCTACGGCAGCTACCTCTGGCCATGTGTAAACTACTCCTGGGACCAAGTTATAATCTAAGTGTGGCTTTTGGTTCGCTATCATTTCAGCTACATAAACTCCTTCTTCTTCTGCCTTGTGAGCGAGCATAGCCCCTTTTACTACGTCACCAATGGCAAAAATATGACTTATAGCAGTTTGTAGATGTTCGTTGGTCACTATTCTACCAGCTTTGTCCGTTTCGATACTCGTGTTTTCAAGCCCTAGTCCTTCTGTATATGGCTTTCTACCCACAGCTACTAAACAGTAATCTCCTTCAACAGTGATTATTTCATCTTTTTTGTTTTTCACTTTTAAAGATACTCCATCTTTAGTGGAAGAAACTTCTTGAACAGCATGATTAAATAAAAATTTGAAGCCTTCTTTTTTGAGGATTTTCATTAGCTCTTTTCCAAGCGTTTTATCCATAGTGGGGATTAATCCATCCTGAAATTCAATAACAGTTACCTCAGAGCCTAACCTGCCATAAACGGAGCCTAATTCAAGGCCTATTACACCTCCACCAATAACAATCATATGTTTAGGGACTTCTTTTAAGCTTAATGCCTCAGTAGAGGTAATAATTCTCTGTTTGTCCGGTTCCATTCCCGGGAAATAATTTGGCTTTGACCCAGTTGCAATGATGATGTTATCACCACTGATTACAGTTTTTTCATCTCCTTCAATGGAAATGGTATTTTCATCTACAAATGAACCTAATCCGTTGTAAACCGTGATGTTATTCTTATCCATTAAAAAGTTAACGCCATCACATGTTTGCTTTATGACCTCATCTTTTCTGGCCATCATGTTAGGAAGGTTAACCTTGGGTTTACTGATGTCAATTCCATGTTTTTCAAAATCGTGTAATGCCGTGTGAAAATGCTCACTAGAATCTAACAGGGCTTTTGATGGTATACACCCCACATTTAAACAGGTGCCTCCTAAAGTATTGTACTTTTCAATTATAGCTGTTTTTAAACCCAATTGTGCACATCGGATTGCTGCTACATAACCTCCAGGTCCTGATCCAATAACTATTACATTGTATTTTTCCATATATCTTTCTAAAGGATTACTAAATTAATCATAATGCATGAATTAGGAATCAACTGTTTTCATTATAAACAACAAATTTATTTTTCCTAAAATAATAGTAAAAGACCAAAGCCAAAGAAATAATGATAGGTTTTATAGTGGGGTTAAATTCTTGCACCATACCAAACCAAAAAAGTATGGTAGTCAGTAATCCAATTCCTATTATGTAAATAAAAACTAATGAAAATTTATTCCATTTTTTAAAAATGATGACCCAGACTAAAAAAAGATAAGAGGGATTGGCCCACAAAACATTAGAGTTGTATTTAGTGGCTTGGTGATCCGTCCCAAACCACATAAAGCAAAGCAATATTCCAAGTAAACTCAAAAAAGTCAATAGTATACAAGACCAGATGTTAAATAAGCGGTCACTTTTCAAAAAGAGAAGAAGTAACGTAATCATGAGGATGGTCCAGCCATATATGGCTATGCTTGAAACGTCTGGACTTTTATCTTCATTTGATGGGATTAATACTTTTTTATTTGAAATCAATATTTTGGGTTGATCTACAGTAGTGATTTTGGTGGAATCTAAAATGGCTTCTAGATAGGCGGGGAGAAACATCAAATTTTTATTATTTACCAGTTGATCAATTCGTTTTCCTAATACTAGATCGATCCCTAGCATCAACCAAGGCTGGGGCGCTAGATTTTGATGTATTAATTCTCGAAAAGTAAATTTGTTTTTGGAAGGATGATTACCCCAATTGATACCCCTATTAAAAATGGAGCTCAATAGATCTCTGACTCTTGTAGAGCAATTGTCGTAAAAAAATTCATATCGGTAATTTCTATTTTCAGGTAAATTATTAATAGAGATGAATTCTATGATTTCTTTTTTTTCACGGGTGGTTAAGTTTAAAATTTGCTCTCTAACGCCTCTATTATAGTAGCTGTACTCCCTTAGAAAATTTACTGTATTTTGAATTCCCATATAGTAGTTTAATCTACCTTTAGCAAAATCATATCCAAATTTGAATTGATCTTCGTAATACTCAAAAATCCCCCAATTGACTACAATATCTTCATCGGATTCAACATGATTTATTCTTAGAGCGCTATGACCAAATAAGCTGTAAACTTCAGATCCTGGATCACATGTGATGATACTTATTTCTACGTTTTCCAGATCAAATGGAATAGGGCTGTTATTGCCATAACTTATTTCATGTAATAGCAAAGGGAGGATTACACTAATCCATTTTAAAAAGCATTTTAGCATTTTTTGTTGTTATTTCAGCAATTTCTTCAAAAGTACAATTATAAATTATTGCCAATTTTTCTGCAATTAGTTTTAGATGAGAGCTTTCATTTCTTTTTCCTCTGTAAGGAGTTGGAGATAAATACGGGGAATCTGTTTCTAGCATGAGATGTTTTAATTCAATGTGTTGAAGCGTTTTATCAAGGCCGCCATTTTTAAAAGTAACCACACCACCTATTCCCATTTTGAAATTTCCATAATCGATGATTTTTTCAGCTTGTTTTAAATTCCCTGTAAAACAATGAAAAACTCCGGACAAAGATGAATCATGAATCTTGTCTAGTACATCAAAAATTTCTTCATAGGATTCTCGTGCATGGATTACAATGGGAAGTTTGAGTTCCTTAGCCCAGTTAATTTGTTCTTCAAAAGCTCTCTTTTGTATGGCTAACGTGGTTTTATCCCAATATAGATCAATTCCTATTTCACCAACCGCAACATAGTTTCCACTGAATAAATAGGTTTTAATGGAGTTTAATTCATTTTCAAAATCTTCTTTAACTGAGCATGGGTGTAACCCCATCATAGGTATACAGCAAGAATATTGATCACATGTATTATGCAGAGAGTCTATGGTTGAAGTGTCAATGTTTGGGAGTAATAATTTGTTTATACCATTTGACAAACACTTTTCAATTACGGTACTTCTATCATCGTTAAATTCCTTTAAATAAATATGGGTGTGCGTATCTATGAGCAAAATTTGAATTTTAGTTTAATGCAAAAGTTAATTTATCTACTTTATTAAATGTAAAATTGTTGTAGCAGAGAATCAAATCGCAATTTGAAATAATGTTGGATAAATTTGAAGTAGACTTTTCAAAGTAGGTGGCAGCATTAAATTCCTTTAAGGTATTATGTTGAAATTGTATACCCCCATTTAGCTGGTTAAAGTTTTGAAACTTCCAAATATCGATATCTGTTTCAATGTTTTTCATAGATAAATAGTCTTTTATCCCATTTCTCAGTACATAAACACCTTTAAAATTATCGGGGACGTTTACTAGAAAAACTTTTTTTTCATTGCTTAAGACTTTTGACAATTCTGACAAATAGTTTTCAGCTAGCGATGATGCCCCAATCCATTTTTGATTATTTAGAATGGACATGAAAAAGAATGTTGAAACAGATAATACGGTGATTGCCATCTTCATTTTGTTTTTTAAAAAAGAAACAGCACTTCCATACAAAAGCACGATGGGAACAGAAGCAAAATACCCATATCGATCAGACTGAATCATTTTAATTGAGGTTATTTCTAAATTGATGACGGGTAAAATGCAGACACAAAAAATAAATAACCATAATCCCACCTTTTTAAATTCTTGATTTTTAATATGGTGTAAAATAAATGGAGTCAAAATTGAAATTATTATTAAGCATTGTAGAATAAGAAGTCCTGATGAGGGAGCATATCTTGAAAATGAAAAAAACTTGATAAAATAACCTCCTATTACTTTTAGTAAAGCGGTTAATTGAAAGTTTAAGTGTGTAATTTCTCCGTATCCTCCCACTAATTCTCCTAAAACAAGATACCTTATTATTAGCGATAGAATTACAATTAAGAACGAATAAAATAGGTAAAGATTTGTATTCTTCTGCATTTTAAAATACGAAAAGCCATATATAAATAGGGGTATAGTATATCCAATTTCTTTGCTGAGTATAGAAAAAATAAAGAAAAGACAATAACTCAGTAGTTGATTTTTAAAATACGACCTTATAGCAAGAAGTGTAAATACAAGACAACATTGATACCCAATGGAAGAAAACCAAAATATAGCTTCTGATTGATAGGGAATTAAGATGAAAAAAATACTAGAAAGTATGGCACTGTAGGACTTAAAGTTTAAATTTTCAAGTGCTATTCGGTAAATGAGAATAGCGATGTACAAATGAAGAATGATTTGGGTTATGTGAATTAAAAACGCATTTTGATTAAAAAGATCTAAAAGTATGAGTTGGATAAGATGAGTAACAGGGATAAAAAATGCATCATAAAAATTGGATGAAATCATACCCCAACCTTCACTCTGATAATGATGCAGAAAAGTAAAATCATCAGATAAAAAACCAATATTGGCAAAGGGGAGATAGCAGATAATACAAATTAAACTGATTAAAATTTCAGGATATCGTTTCAAAAAATCCATTTATGTTTTGTTATCTAAGCAAATACATTTTTCCAAAATTCTTTTTGAAACTTTTATCTGCACTTGTTTTTCTTTGCTCGATAGGAATTCCATTTATTTTGGCATCTACTTTGTACAAATAAACCCCATTGGCAAGTAAATCTCCAAATTCATCTCTGCCATCCCAGTAATATTGTGTTTTATTATGACCAATTCGGATGGATTCATTTTCAAGTAAGTTAATCTGTTTTACTACTTTTCCAGTTACGGTTAGAATCGTTAAATTCAGTTCATCTGGCATTGTGCTTCCAGTCAGCGTATATATAAAATAGGTTTTAGTGGAAAAAGGATTGGGATAGTTAAATACATTAGTAATAGTGGATCTAGTAACTACCTCAAAGCTAATTTCATATTCGCTATCTCCGCTAATGTTGCCGCTTTTATCTCTTCCTTGTACCTTTAATTTATAGATTCCATCCTCACTAAAAATGGGATTGTAAACTATTTTAAAAGGATTTTGATCGTCTGCTAACTCGTAGTTTAAGATGATTTGTTGTTGGTGTTGGTATGGAACTCTAGTCCATGTATTTTGGTTAGGTGCCATCAAATAGACCTGTATATTATTAGTATCACTATCTTCATTTAACATCAGTATGGTATTTTCGTCTTTCAGCGTAATGAGAATTTCCGGCTCACTATTTATGATGTCTTGATTCATAATGTGGATACCGTCAAAAGTTACATCCAATAAAGGATTGGTTTTATCAGATTCTACAGTAAATGGATTTATAGCAATATTGTTAAAATAATATTGTTCCAATTGATCTTGAATAGATCCATTTATCCTAGGATTAGAATTAGTCAAAAAATAATTTTGATTATCTCTATTGGTAGTATTAAATGCAATGGTGTCCAATAGTATATGGTGCTTTTTTAGAGAATCCGATCTTGGGTAGTCTATATTAGTGTAAGTGTAATTTTCGTTATACGTAGAGTATCTTGTCAACAAGCTATCCATATCAAATGGAGAAACATTTTCTATAGCTATTGCAAATTCTCCAACTTCTCCCTGTTGTATTGGCGAATCAAAGGAAGAATAAAATCCTTTTTTAGGATTGAGGGCCAGCTCTGGAGCTGGGTCATACATAACCAACCAATTTTTCATCTTAGCTGGGGTCCCGTTTATACTGTCAAAATAATATAATTCAAATTTCAGAGAATGAAATTGCGAGGGGTCAATAATAGCATCTAAACTTAGTATGGAATCTTTGGATGGAAAAATAGTATCCAAAATATGTACTTGACTGTTGAAATTGTTTACTCCGTAGATGGATAGTGATAATGAATCCGTATTGTTTTGATCTACATTTTGATGTTGCCAGTGTAAAGCATTCCAGTTTTTTGCTGGTCCAATGGTATTTGTTTTCATCCAACCCACTCCATTTCTGCCTATAATATCTTGTTGTGAAGATAAGTGTTCAACTACATCAGCCGAACTTCCAGAAAGTGTATCTGTGGTATGAATTTCAATAGTAGAACTCAAATCCCCTTTTTTTGTAAAAAAAACAAAACCGTCATCCGACATTCCAGGTTGAAATCCTGTTGCTCCTAAAGAGCTAAAAGCATTGAATAAACTGGTTGGCCATTGATCGTAAAGTTGGGCAGGTGCAGAAAAATTATCAGGGATGTAAGAATAGGCTACAATGTAGTTTGAGTCAGGAATGTAATTAGTTAAAAAGTTTGCAAGTGAATCTAATTCATCTGCATATCGATAATGAAAAATAAAATACTTATGGCACCTATTTCGCCCCAAGTTAGAGTTTGCTGTTGGACAGACGGAAGTTTGACCATTAAATTGTCCAACACAATGATAACTATGACAATCTTCACAATCTATTCCATTGCTAGATTCTACACACCAAGGTTGTAAACTGCTTTTATCGACTACACCTACTATGATACTTGGCCATAGCCAGCCTCCATAATCCATTAAATCTCCACCCAATCTCCATGAGGTGCCTTGCCATTGAGCACCGGTGGTGAAATTCACATAACTATCCACCATAATTGTCGAATTAGTTGGGTGAAAATTCCATGTTCTTGCACTAGAGTCAATCAGGATATTTGTATAAGAATTATCGGTAAATTGATGGAAATGAGCTTGACTCCAGCCCCACTTATTGGGAATGTATTGAAATGATCTTTCTTCCCAAGCAAGAACGCTACTGTCTACTGCACATCTCCAAAAATAGACATTACTATCATTTAAGGTCAATGGTTCTTGTAATCCCGTATTTGAATTAATCCAATTTAATGGACTTGCCTCAACTACTCCTCCAACTGAAATTACATCTTGTTCCTTTAAAAAAGGGGAATCATAAAATCTTGATGTATCAATCTGAAAAAAATATCTTTTTTCTAATTCGAAAGGATCCATCGTTGATCCTTTTAAAGTTATACTATCATCGCCTACTATACTATATTCATATGGCCAAATAGGTATTAATGAATTGGTTGAAATAATGGTACTTTTATAAATTTCGTTATTGTTGAAATCATCAAATTGCTCATTAATAACTGAAATAGGGAGATCAACACTAACACGGAAATCATTTATCCCAATGCTTTTTTCGGGTTTTAAAGGCAATCGAAAAACTACAGTGTCTCTAAACTTTACTCCCTTTATATCCTTTGAGTATAAAGTGTCTGTCATGTCAGGATAAAACTGCTGTATTTCTAATCTTATAGAATCATTAAATGCTTTACCTACATTAGTGATGACTACATTTAGATCAAATGAATCAACAGATAAATCAATTTGTTCTGGTGTAAACCATGTTCTTGTTTCATCTAAAATTAATTCTGGATTAAAGTGAGAATTTGTTTTAGCAGCCGGATCTCCTTGTAAAGCCATACCATTGTAACAAGATTCATAAGCAGGGTTCCAATACGAAGATTGATTTTGTTTATCTATTATTCTTACCGTCTGCACCATCTGTTGACCAATAGTTCGCCCATATAAATAAGGACTCATTTGTTCGTAAAAGATTTCGGCATAATTATTTATGTAGGGTATTTTCCCCAGTGAACTGGTTGAAATAAATCCAATTGCTCCCGAACTAGGTGCGGCAACGATTTTTTCCCCGTACGAAAAATTATCTATTCCATGTACATCGCCAGTGTAACATCCAAGACCTAGGACTAATGGGTATTTCCCGGAATTATTCCAATTTTCAGGAGCATCAATATTTTGACTAAATCCAATGGAGGAGCCAGAGTGGCCAAAAAAGGTTATGATCGAAACTCCTTCCTCCAATTTAGATTGTACAAATTGAAAGTCATTGTTGTTGATGTCATTTGAGAATGGATCTTTATTGAATGTATACACATGTCCTCCATAGAGTGTGTCTTCAATGGTATTCTTATATATGTTTAACCAACTGTTGATGTATGCTTGTTCTGCACTGTCCGATCCTCCACCAAAATGCAATATATTTTTTTGCCATTCTTTGTTAGGAATAGAATATAAACTAGTTGGATCTTGATTAGTTTCAAGTTCTATCATCTTTTGTAGATAATTGGTTACATCTAAGTTGGAACTGGCACTTAACCTCCCTGTTGGGATAAGATAATACCTACTTCCTGAATAAATATCAGTGGAATAATGATTGTCAGATCCGGGCATTCCCCAAGTAGGAACTAAATTTAATGCATAAGAAATCGTGTCCTTTCTAGATCCAGGCTCATAGGATTCGGGAGCAGGCTTAACAGACTTTCCAATCAAAAACAAATGAGATGGCCACTTTGGCCACTGGTCCATAGTGAGATTTAAAAAACGTTTAAGTGAAATCGAATTCTTAAATACACCCCCCCCAAATTGATGATATAGTTCTTCAATATCAATAACTAATGTATCATAATCGGCAGCACGGTATGCTGCATAAGCTCTTGCTGAATTTAGTAAGTTTTTATGGGTTATAACTAAGTAGGCACTATCAATTTGAAGTGATTGATAATCAGTAAAATAACCACTTTGATTAATAGGATAGAGGGTGTTTATTGATTCTATATCAGAAGAGTCAAATAAGAAAATTAGTGAGCTGTCTGATGATGGTGGAGGAACAACAGCTTCCCAATTATTATTAAGGTTTACTAAGGGAATAATTCGGTTTATATCGTCCAGAAAATACATTCTAGGATTTGATGAACCATTTAGCATGTTGGTTATGGTGATTCGCTGTTTTTGACCCGAAGTATGACTTAAACCAAAAAGGATTTTATCATAACTAGAAAAATTGAAATTATGAGGATACCATAACGAAATAGATGATACGTGTTGATAATCTGTTCCTTGACCTATGCTTGAAATAGCATGTTTTACAGCTGTAGTATTGCTAATTTGATTATTTGGAATAG
>MDTD01188553.1_pt1 | contig 15778 bp, 22 predicted proteins | sample 811221 | NCBI WGS metagenome assembly MDTD01 (sample SAMN05326646, study PRJNA326480) | marine metagenome | isolation source: seawater | place: Pacific Ocean: South West | collected 2011
ATTTTTTTATTAAAGGCTAATGCAGAAAGAATTTTAACCTTTGCCAAAGTATCATAACCATTTAAATCCAATTTAGGATTACCTGGCTCAGCATATCCTAGAATTTGAGCTTTTTTTAGTACACTTTTAAATGTATCTCCTGTTTTTTCCATTTCAGTTAAAATATAATTACAAGTACCATTAAGTATTCCATATATTTTGTGAATTTTGTTTGTGGCCAAACCCTCTTTAATAGTTCTTAAAATTGGTATACCTCCGCCAACAGAGGCTTCAAATTCAAGATTTACTTTATTTTTAACAGCTAAATTTGATAGATGCTCGCCATGTTTTGCTATTAAAGCTTTGTTTGGAGTAATAACATGAATTTTATTTTTAATTGCCTTCTCAACAATTTTTTTTGAAATACCATCTGATAATCCTATACATTCAAATATAATATCAGTTTTTTTTTCAGAAATTATTTTTAAAGGATCTGAGTAAAAAATTTTTTTATTAATTTTGAAATTTCTTTTTTTATTTTTATTTTTCGCACTTATTGCAACTAAATTAATAATTTTACCTGTTTTTTTTTGTATTTCTTTTTTTTTTGATATTATTTCTTTGTAAAGATAAGAACCTACTTGTCCTAAACCTAATATAGCTACATTATAAATTTTTTTCATTTATCTATATTTGGATAATTTTTTGATTTATTATAATTTTTAAGCTTTTGCTTATATTCATCAATACTTAAATTAAAAAAATTACTAAAGTCTACGGACTTTGATAGATTGTCTTTATTATTTTTAGAACATGAATTTAATAAAATTAGAATTATTATAAATAACCTTATCACAGAATACCTTCACTTTCTTTAAAACCAAATCTTAAATTCATATTTTGAACTGCTTGACCTGAACCACCTTTAATTAAATTGTCTATAGCAGATAATAAAATAATTTTATCTTTATATTTTGATTTACAAACAGATATAATGCATTTATTTGTACCAATTGCTTCATTGGTACTCAATAATTTGTCTTTTTTTTTAATTTTAATAAACATTTTTCCTTTATAATATCGTCTAAGCATACTTATTACCTTATTTTGATTAATGTTTCTGTTCAAATCAACATATATTGTGCTTAGTATTCCGCGAAACATTGGGATTAAATGTGGCGTGAACGTAAATCTAATCTTTTTATTTGAGTTGAGATTAAACTCTTGGAAAATTTCCGAGTTATGACGATGCAAACTAATTCCATATGCACTAAGTGATTCATATAAATTTTTATCTTTAAATTTTTTATGTACACTCCGACCTGCTCCAGAATATCCTGATTTAGAGTCAATAATAATATTATCAGTTCTGATTAGTTTATTTTTAATTAGTGGAACTAAAGGCAAAAGTACGGAGGTAGGATAACAACCTGGACAAGATAAAATTTGATATTTATTTAATTTAGATTTAGCCAATTCTGGCAAAAGATAGATGCTTTTTTTAATATTTTCTGTCGCTTTATGTTTTTGTTTGTACCATTTTAAATAATCATTGGAATTTTTTAATCTAAAATCACCAGAAAGGTCGATTAAAATATTACTTTTATTTAATTTTTTTGAAATAATTTGAGCCTCTCCATTTGGAAGAGCGGAAAAAATTATATCACATTCGTTGATTTTAGATTTTGTAATCTTAGTAATTTTTGGAAGTTCATATTTAATTGATTTATCAAAATCCGTTATTTTTTTACCTACTGAACTATTTCCACATAGATATTTAATTTTTATTTTTTTATGTTTAGCTAAAATTTTGATTAGTTCATTTCCGAGATAACCTGTTGCTCCAGCTATTAATACATTCAATTTGGACATCTTGTAACCTTACCAGTTTATATTGAAAAAAAATTACCTTTTAGAAAACTGGAAGCTTCTTCTAGCTTTCCTATGGCCGTATTTCTTTCTCTCTACAGCTCTGGAATCTCTTGTGGTTAATTTTTCTTTTTTTAAGGTAGATTTACTTTCTGAGTCCATCATAACCAAAGCTTTCGAAATGCCATGAACCATCGCGCCAACTTGTCCTGTTAGCCCACCACCTTTAACTTTACATTTAACATCGTACGAAGTTGCTTGATCAAGTATCTCAAAAGGTCTTAATAATTGCATTTTATGATTTGCTCGTTTGAAATAGTTATCATAATCTTTGCCATTAATAATTATTTTACCTGTTCCCTTTTTAAGCCAAATTCTTGCTATTGAAGTTTTTCTTTTACCTGTTGCGTACTTAGTTTCTTTTAAATTTGATTCTGTTTCCATATTAATTTCTAATAATGTTTTTACTATTCATTTTTGCCAAATCTAATACTTGAGGATTTTGTGCTGAGTGAGGATGTTGCTCACCTGAATATATTTTTAATTTTTTTAATTGATTTTTTGATAAGACACCTCCAGGAAGCATTCTTTTTACAGCTAATTTTAGAATTTCTTCAGGTTTATTTTTCTCAATTATTTTCTGTGGTGTAATTTCTTTAATACCTCCAGGGTAGCCAGTATGTTTATAGTATTTTTTATTCTGAAATTTGCTGCCGGTGAATTTAATCTTCTCAACATTCTTAACAACAATGAAATCACCATGATTTACATGAGGTGAAAAAGTATTTTTATTTTTTCCTCTTAGTATTTTAGTTATAATAGTTGCTAATCTACCAACTACAGCATCTTTAGCATCAATTTCTATCCAGTTAGAAGTTATTTCAGATTTTTTTAAAAATTTTGTCATTGGATCGGATTAATACTTTTAATTATTTAGTATGTCAATTGATAGGTTGTATTTTTAAGTCAAAAAAGCCCTATAACATAAGGATTTTAAAAAAATTGGACATTCGTCCAACCTGTAATAAAATAAATTTTTAAAAAGGGAGGAAATTATGTCAAAACAATCAAAAAATGCAGAAACTATAGCGTTACATGGTGGTGATTATAGAAGCGATCCTGCAACTACTGCTGTAGCTGTTCCTATATATAGAACAACGTCATATCAATTTAATAATACAGGCCATGCAGCTAATTTGTTTGCTCTTAAAGAATTTGGAAATATTTATACAAGAATAATGAACCCAACAAATGATGTACTTGAAAAAAGAGTTGCAGCATTGGAAAATGGATTAGCATGTGTAACTGTTGGATCTGGTCAAGCAGCATCGACTTTCGCAATAGTCAATGTTTGCCAAGCTGGAGATAATTTTGTGAGTTCAACAGATCTATATGGTGGTACTGTAAACCTATTTACCCATACTTTAAAAAAATTAGGAATAGAAGTAAGGTATGCTGACCCGTCAGATCCTAAGAATTTCGAGAAAGCTATTGATGATAAAACAAGATGCTTTTATGCAGAAACTTTACCAAATCCAGCTTTACGGGTTTTTCCTATCAAAGAAGTATCAGATATAGGAAGAAAACATAATATACCATTAATAATGGATAACACTGCTGCTCCCATTATATGTAAACCTCTTGATCACGGTGCTGCCGTGGTGGTTCATTCGTTAACTAAGTTTATTGGAGGTCATGGAACAGTTATAGGAGGTTGTTTGGTTGATGGTGGTAATTTTGATTGGACCGCTGATCCTAAAAGACAACCATTATTCAATGAACCTGATATGAGTTATGGTGGAGCTAAGTGGGGAGAGGTTGTTCCTCAATTAACTGGTGCAAATGTTTCATTTGCAGTTAGAGCCAGAGTGTGTCTACTTAGGGACCTAGGGGCACCTTTAGCTCCAGATAATGCTTGGGGAATTATTCAAGGACTTGAAACAGCTCCTTTAAGAATGCAACAGCATTGTTCTAATGCTACCAAAGTTGTTGACTTTCTTCAAAAACATAAAAATGTTGAAAGAGTGATCTACCCTACTCTTCATAAAGGTGCGATTGGTGATAGAACTAAAAAATACTTTTCCGGTGGAAATGGAGCTTTAGTTGGTATTGAAGTAAAAGGTGGTGTGGAAGCTGGTAAGAAATTTATAGAGGCTTTAAAAATGTTTTATCATGTTGCAAATATTGGTGATGCTAGAAGCCTTGCTATTCATCCAGCTACAACAACACATAGTCAATTAACTCCAGAAGAACTTTTAGCTGCTGGCGTTACACCAGGTTATGTTAGACTATCAATTGGAATAGAGCACCCAGATGATATTATTGCAGACTTAAAACAAGCTTTAGATGCATCAGGAAAACCAAGTCTTAAAGCAGTTAGTTAGAAACCTGTTTATTTAAATATAAAAAATAAATACAGGAACTAACTAAAAAAATTGAACTTATCTGGTGCATAGATGCCAAGTAAATCTGTGCACCATTTAATAAAGTAAAAATACCTAATACAACTTGTACCAAAAGAAATAGTCCAATTAACTTTATTGGTCCGTATAATCTATTGAGATTATTAAGATATATTTTAAAAAATATAAAAAAATAAAAAATTAATATTAGGTAAGCTAGATTTCTATGTAAAAACTGAACAAGTGATGGATCGTTAAAAGCAGAAAATTCAAATAAATTAGATATTTTGTTGTCATCGGGGAAGTAATTATTACCCATCATAGGCCAGGTATTGTATATCTTTCCAGCATCCATTCCTGATACGAATGCCCCAATTGAAATTTGTAAGTATACAATAAATAACAATGATAAAGATAAATAAAAATTAATATTTTTTTCAGGAAAAATTAAATTTTTTAGATCTAAATAGTTCCATAAGATTAAAGAAAGTATAATAAATGCAATCATTAAATGTACTGCTAGTCTATAATGACTTACATCAACTCTATCTACTAAACCACTTGAAACCATGTACCATCCTATAAAACCCTGAAAACAAATTAACAAAAAAATAAAATATAGATTAATCATTTTTTTAATACTTGTACGGTATGTAAAGTAGATAAGAGGAATTAAAAAAGTGATCCCAATTAATCTTCCTAAAAATCTATGAACCCATTCCCACCAAAAAATTACCTTAAATTCACCCATAGTCATATTAAAATTTTGTAACTTAAATTCAGGAATTTCTTTATAAAGATTGAAATAATTATTCCATGAATTTTCGCTCAAAGGTGGAAAAAAGCCAGAAAAAAGTTCCCATTGTGTAATAGATAAACCCGAGTCAGTAAGTCTAGTAAGTCCACCAACTATTATCATGATTGAAATAATCCAAAACATAAATAAAAGCCACGTAGAAATACTTTTTTTTAAAGAAATATTATCTATATACATAATTAGATAAATATATTAATTTTTATTAAAACCAATTGAATAAATGTCGCCAAAAAATAAAAAAAAACTTAAAATTTTAAGGGAAAAACTCGATAAACTAGACAGTAAACTAATAGAAATAATTAAATCAAGAACAAATCTAGTTAATCAGGTTGTTAAACTTAAAGAAACAAAAAAAGAAATAGTTGATAAGAAAAGAATATCACTAATATTAAAAAAAATTAAAAAAAAATCTATTTCTAGAAATATTGATCCATATATCACTAATAGAATATGGAAAAATATGATTTGGTCTTATATTAATTACGAAAGAAAAATCTTTAAAAAGAAATAAATTATTTACTATGTGGCGGCAGCTTTTTTTCTACAAAAGTTTCGTGTTTCCTCGTTGAAGGATTATATTTTCTCGCTTTTAATTTAATTTTAGCCTTTTCACCTCCAGCAGGTTTTTTTACATAATAAAAAAAAGGACTATCAGGTTTAGCTTCTGGTACTAATCTTACTTTAATGTGGGTTTTTTTTGCCATAATTTATTTTTTTTTTAATTTTTTTATTATGTTAGATATGTTGCTAATTCTTGATTTAAAGTTTTTATCGATCATATTTATAGGTACATTTGTAGATTCGTCAAGATTAAATCCCTTAGTATTAAGTACATTTTTTACTCCTTTAATAGTCATACCTTTATCTTTTAATAAATATTTAATTTTAATTAATAAATCTACTGTTTTTTTATCATAATATCTTCGTCTATTATTAAATAATTTAGGTTTTATCTGTTTGAATTCTTTCTCCCAAAATCTAAGAATATAAGTATTTAATTTTCCACTCTTACTATTTTTCAAATTTAGTAATTCTGCCACTTCTCCAATTGATTTGTATGCATTATTTAATTTATTAATCATTTTTGTTAATATACATTTTAAATTCCTTAGAGGGTCTAAATAGTACAACATTTCTTTCTTTAATTATTTTCTTTTCTTTGGTCATAAAATTATAACCTGGACGACTTTTTTTTTGTTTTAATATAAAGGTACCAAAATTAGAAATTTTAATTTTTTTATATTTAATCAAATTTTCAACTATAAGATCAAAAATGTCATCAAATAACACCTCAGAAATTTTTTTTGATAAACCTATCTGCATATAAATAGAATTAATAATATCTTTTTTTGTTAGATTAATTCTCACGATAAATATTATTCTTAATTTTATTTATTAAATCACCTTTAACAATCTTTTCACAAACTGATAAAGAATTAGAAAAACCAATATAATCCGTAGATCCATGGCTTTTAACCACCGGGGAGTCTAACCCTATAAAAATTGCTCCATTGTAAAGTCTTGGATCAAGTCTTTTTTTAAAATTTTTTAAGTTAAGGTAGTTTATTAAGCCAGATAATTTACCAAGAAAATTATTTTTAAATACTTTTTTTAACTCATTAGTAATAAAGTTTGCAGTACCTTCAGCAGTTTTAAGAGCAACATTTCCAGTAAAACCATCAGATACAATAACATTTACATCACCATTCATTAGTTGGTTTCCTTCAATAAAGCCCTTAAATTCAAAATCTGAATTTTTTATTTGTGACATTTTTTGATAAGTGTTTTTAAGTATTTCATTTCCTTTTATTTCTTCTGAGCCAATATTCAAAAGAGCTACTTTTGGTTTTTCTTCCGGGAATAATGATTTAAAAATTGAAGCACCCATAATAGAAAAATCTATTAAATTTTTTTCATTACATTCAATATTAGCACCTAAATCAAGCACAACACTCATTCCAATTTTATTTGGCCATAGTGCAGATAAAGCGGGTTTGTCAATATTCTCTATCATTTTTAGATTTAGTTTAGAAATTACTAATAAGGCCCCTGTGTTACCTGCTGAAATTACAATATCTGCTTTTTTTTCTTTAACACTTTCGATTGAAAGCCACATACTTGTATTCTTACCTCTTTTTGCAGCTTCTAAAGGAGTATCTTTTCCCTGAACACAATTTTTTGTATCAATGATTTCATAGTTCTTTTTCTCAAAAGATTTAGGTATATGATTTAAAATGATTTCACTATCTCCAAATATTAGATATTTAACATTTTTAGATTTTTTATTATGATCGACTATACCATCAATAACTTTTTTAGGAGAACCATCACCACCCATTGCATCTACAGCAATTGTAATATTTTTATCCATTAAAATATTATAATTTATTTATTCTTTTGGGTCTAAAACTTGTCTACCTTTATACATGCCAGTTTTTAGATCTAAATGGTGGGAAAGACGATATTCACCACTTTTTTTATCTTCAATAATATTCTTAGGAGATACTTTAATGTGAGATCTCCTTTTACCAGCTCTAGATTTAGTTGTTTTTCGTTTAGGTACAGCCATATTTAATTTTCTAAGTTAATTACACCGTTTGTGAATGAATTAAAAGTTTTTTTTTTTAAAAAAATACTATATTTATCAAAATATTTTATCAATTTACTCGCATCACCATTATAATTAAAAAAACTTTCAAAAATTATGTTTTTTTTAGTTATATCTAGATTTTCCCAATTATCTATTTTTTCAAGAATTGAATATAAAGAATTTACATAAGTTTTCATTTTTTTATTGATGGACGCATCTCCATAACCAATTTCACGGATACTGATTTCAAGTTCTCTGAATATATAGTCAAAAACATCTTGCATAATCTTTTTGCTTTGACTTTTTTTATACTCTTTTAAAAAAAAACCAAAGTGAAACAAAAAGATTAACAATCTGTCAGAAAAGGTATCTTTTTTAGTAAAAGATATAAAAATAGATTTATTTCTAGAGAATTTAACTAAATTGTTATAAATATTAATGTAATTTTTTACAGTCATGAAATTTTTAATATATTTATTCCTTTTTACTTTTATTTTAAGTTGTTCATTTAATAAAGTGGTTAAACACCACGGTGTACACTTTTTAGAAAAAAAACACAAAAAATTATTAATAAACTTATCAAATAAAAACGACATAATTGAATTACTTGGCGAACCATCAACAAAAAGTACTTTTGATACTGATGTTTGGATATACATTGAAAGAAAAATTTCAACCGGAAATATATATTATCTTGGTAAAGAAAAATTATTGGTTAACAATGTTTTAGTTCTAGAAATCGATAATATGGGACTTCTAGCGTCAAAAAAATTATATCAAAAAAATGATATGAAAAAAATAAAATTTGCTGAAAATAGTACAGATCCTGTATATCGTAAAAGATCTTTTGTTTACGATTTTTTATCTAGTATGAGACAAAAAATTAACGATCCATTAGGTAAAAGAAAAAAATAATCAATTAATTAATTTATCCAGCAATTACAGCTAATAATAATAAAGCTACTATATTTGTTATTTTAATCATAGGATTTACAGCTGGACCAGCAGTATCTTTATATGGATCTCCTACGGTATCACCTGTTACTGCTGCTTTGTGAGCTTCAGAACCTTTGCCACCAAAATTACCGTCTTCAATAAATTTTTTTGCATTATCCCATGCACCACCACCAGCTGTCATTGATATTGCAACAAATAATCCTGTAATAATTACTCCAAGGAGCATTGCTCCTACGGATGATAAAGCTGCAACTTGACCACCAATTGGTAAAATTATTAAGTATAGAACAATTGGAGAAAGTACTGGTAATAAAGAAGGAACTATCATTTCCTTTATTGCAGCTTTAGTTAATAAATCTACTAATTTACCATAATCAGGTTTAGATTTTCTTTTCATGATACCTGGTATTTTTTTAAATTGTCGTCTAACCTCAATAACCACAGCACCACCAGCTCTTCCAACAGCTTGCATACCCATAGAACCAAACAAATAAGGTAACATACCTCCAACTAACAATCCAACGACAACAAATGGATCTGATAAATCGAAAGTAACAACTATTCCTTCTAGTTTCGATCCAGCAACTTTGGAAAAATGTTTTATATCTTCCGTATAAGCGGCAAATAAAACTAATGCTCCAAGTCCAGCCGATCCAATTGCGTATCCTTTAGTAACTGCTTTTGTTGTATTTCCTACAGCATCCAGTGCATCAGTTGTTTTTCTAACATTTTTTGGTAAATTAGACATTTCTGCAATACCACCTGCATTATCGGTTACAGGTCCATATGCATCAAGTGCAACTACCATACCTGCTAAAGCAAGCATTGTAGTTACTGCTATCGCAATACCAAAAAGTCCAGCTATATAATTTGTCATTAGAATTCCAGCAACTATAATTAATGCAGGAACAGCAGTAGCTTCCATTGAAACAGCTAATCCTTGAATAACATTAGTACCATGTCCAGTTGTAGATGATGAAGCAACACTTTTTACGGGTCTATAATTAGTTCCTGTATAATATTCTGTAACCCATATTATTAGTCCAGTTATAGCTAAACCAATAACGCCACAAATATACAAGCTTAATCCTGTGAATGTTTTATCCGATACTATATATGAATTTTCTAATCCTAAAACGTAATCAGTAATAGGGTATAAGATAACTAATGATGTGATCGCCGTGACTATAAAACCTTTATATAAAGCTGCCATAATATTTTTAGATTTTCCTAATTTAACAAAAAAGGTTCCTATAATTGATGTTATTATACATGCACCCCCAATGGATAATGGATAAACCATCATGTTTAAATCTCCATGAAAAAATATTGATGACAAAACCATAGTAGCTACTATTGTGACAGCATATGTCTCAAATAAATCTGCAGCCATTCCAGCACAATCACCAACGTTATCACCTACGTTATCTGCTATTACAGCAGGATTTCTTGGGTCATCTTCTGGAATACCAGCTTCAACTTTTCCTACTAAATCAGCTCCTACGTCTGCTCCTTTAGTAAATATGCCTCCACCAAGTCTTGCAAAAATAGAAATTAAAGAAGCACCAAAGCCCAATGCCACCAGAGCGTTTACAATTTCTCTTTCATCAACACCAAATGACAATAAGAGATAATAATAAACTGCTATGGATAAAAGAGCCAAGCCTGCAACCAACATTCCTGTAACTGCACCAGATTTAAAAGCAATTGATAGACCTTGAGGAAGACCTTTTCTTGAAGCCTCTGCTGTCCTTACATTTGCTTGAACTGAGACTAACATTCCCACATAGCCAGCTAAACCGGATAATGCTGCACCAATGAGATAGCCTAAACCAACTAGGATGCTAAATGCATAACTAATAATAATTAATACAACAATTCCAACAATCGCAATAGTTTTATATTGTCTGTTTAAGTATGCTCTTGCACCAACTTGAATAGCTGAAGCAATTTCTTGCATTTTGTTGTTACCCGAGCTGGAATTTAAAATATTTTTTCCAGTAAAAAAACCATAAACGATTGATAGTAATCCTGATAAAATTATTAGTTTGAGAATATATAATGCTGAGTCTTCCATAAATTGTTAAATTATATTTAGTAATTAATAAAAACCCGCACATTACAAAAAAAAAGACAAAAGGCAATATTTAACTTGCTAAAACCTATGTGAATAACCTTTATATTTAGCCAATTTTACTGGCTTATTGTCAAGTAATAACAAATTTGATTTTAAATTATTATTAATTTTACCAATAATTGTTACTTTTTGATTCACTTGTTTTGCAATAAATTTTATTAGACGACGGTTTTTTTTAGATGATGTAAAAAGTAATTGATAATCATCTCCTTTGAATACAAAGTCTTTTTTATCTTTATTATTTTTTTTTAAATAATTTTTCAAAGGCCTTGAAATAGGTATTTTACTGACATTAATTTCGTATGAAAGTTTCTGTTTATTTATTAACTTTTCCATATCAGAAATTAATCCATCAGAAATATCAATTGAAGTATTAGCAAAATTTATTAATTTTTTTGAAAATAAAAAAGGAATTTCAGGGCAATAATATTTATTTACAAAATATTTTTCATTTTTTTTTATTAATTTTTTTTTATTTGCTATTAATTTAAGACCTAAGTAACTATCACCTAGGTTACCGGTTACATAAATATCATCTCTATATTTTGCATTATTTCTATTAACAATATTCTTTGAAAAACCAACAACAGTCACACTAAAGGATGGAATTTTTGAATAAACTGTATCACCTCCACCAATTTTAATTGAGTACTTATTTTGCTCTTCTTTTAATGATTTAGAAATTAAGGAAAGATTTTTATTAGTAAAAGTATTTTTATTACCTCCACCAGATAAAAAATAATATTTTGGAGTTACACCTTTACAAATTAAATCTGAAAGTGATGACCTTATAATTTTTTTAATTATAAGTTGTGGGTTCATAAAATCTTTAAAATGAACATTTGAATTATAAGTATCGATTGAAATTACTAACCCATTTTTTTTATCGAAAAAAACATCGTCATTAAGATTTTTCGCAGCAGGATTTTTTTTTGATAGTACTTTAAAATAATTATTTATTATTTTAAATTCATTCATAATTTTTTCTTATATTTTTTCCTAATTTATCTATTATTGAATGAAGGTATTTAGTTTGAGATGGGTTTAAAAAATAATTTGATGCGTCTAAATATTCCTTTATTATTATTTTTAATGGTGTTTTTGATTTATATAAAAATTCAAATATTGCGGCTTTGATTATTATTTTAAATATTTTATCTAATTTATTTAAATTATAATCTTTTTCTAAATTTAGTAATTCATCGTTTATAACTTCGTCTCTCTCAATAGTGCCGTTTACTACATCTTTTATAAATTTCTTAAACCTGTGTTTAGGGAAGGAAATTATTTCATTTTTGTTAAATAGCTTACCATATAATTTTTGAATAATTATAACTCTAGAATTCACATTATTTTTTATTTCATTCTTCATATATTATTGTTTAAGTACAGAAATTACGGCATTAGATGCCTCAGCCCCTTTTTTCATTCTAGCTTTAGCTTGCCTCATATCAAGACATGTAATAATTCCATTACCTACAGGTTTTTTGCTACTAACAGCCAATTGCATAATTGCATTAGTTGCAGCATACGAAATGAAATCGAAGTGGGGAGTTTGACCTTTTATTACGCATCCTAAGGCTATAAATGCATCAAATTTTTTTACATTTTTTGATACTGTAACAGGAATCTCAAATACTCCAGGTACTTTTATTATCTTAATTGAAAAAGAATTTTTTAATTTTGTAATTGTTGATTTCAATAGTCCATTTGAAATATCTTTATAATAGTCAGCTATTACAATTAAAATTTTTTTTTTCATTTTATAATTTCTTGCCTTATTATTTTAAGTCCAAATCCTTCCAAGCTTACTACTTTTTTTGGAGATCTCGTTACTAAAATCATATTTTTGATATTTAATGATTTTATTATTTGGGCTCCTATACCGTAGTTTCTTATCATCTGGTCCGATTTTTTTAAACTTTTATTATGTTTATATACTGTTAAGGTTTGAGAAACAGATTTTAAATTGGTATCCTTAATAAATACGAGAACACAATTATTAAAATTCTTAAAATATCTAATTGTTTTATTAAATAAATCTGGAAATTTTTTTCCCATCAAGTAATTTTGAACTAAATTTGATGAAATAACCCTAACTCTAATATTTTTATGCGGTGAAATCTTGCCCTTTACCAATGCAAAGTTTTCTGATCCATCAAGAGTATTTTCGAATATTTTAATTTTATATTTTTGCTTTTGTATTATGATTGAATCTGTTTTTTTTAATTTAACTAATTTTTCAACTTTTAATCTATACGAAATTAGATCATCTATTCTTCCGATTTTTAATTTATGATTATTTGCAAAATCGATTAATTCTTTGCCTTTGGCCATCTTTCCATTGTCATTCATTATTTCGCAAATAACACCTGATGGATTTTTTCTTGCAAGTTTAGAAATATCTACTGAGCCTTCTGTATGTCCAGCTCTAACCAAAACACCTCCCTCTTTAGCAATTATTGGAAAAATATGTCCCGGTGAAACAATTTCATTTTTTTTAACATTTTTTTTAATCGCTGTTTTAATAGTTGTATATCTATCTTTTGCTGAAATTCCTGTTGTAACACCCCTTCTTGCTTCAATTGATATTGTAAACGCTGTTTGATTTCTTGATTTATTTATGGGAGACATTAATGATAAGTTAAGCTTTTTTGCTTGTTTGTCTGTTAGAGATAAACATATCAATCCTCTACCATATTTAGCCATAAAATTTATTTTTTTTGCAGTAATATTAGATGCTGGCACAACTAGATCACCTTCATTTTCTCTATTTTCATCATCCACTAAAATATACATTTCACCTTTTTTGGCAGCACTTATTATTCTTTCAATTTTTGTAAAATTATTTTTTCTCATTTATAAATTTTTTGACGTATTTTGATAAAATATCAATTTCTATATTTACAATATCATTTTTTTTTAAATCTTTAAGATTAGTAAGTTTTAATGTGTGTGGAATAACCCATATTTGGAAACCACTGTTGGTGACCTTTGAAATAGTCAATGATACACCATTAATAAGTATGGATGCTTTTTCTATGAGATATTTTTGAAATTTTTTAGGTATTAAAAAATAATAAATATAAGATTTATCCACGATTGAAATCTTTTTAACTTTTGCTGTTGTGTCTACATGTCCTTGACAAACATGTCCTGAAATTTTTTGACCGTATTTTAAAGGTAGCTCAAGATTAATATTGTCATTTAACTTAATTTTATTAAACTTTGATCGTTTAATTGTTTCTTTCGAGAGATAGAATTCTAATAATCTATTTTTTAATGAAACTAATGTTAGGCATACACCATCACAACAAATAGAAACTCCTAAATCCTTTTTAGATAATTTAAGTGTTGATTTTAAAAAAAGATTGCATCCTTTTTTTCTATTAATTATTTTTTTTATTTTTCCCTGATTAAAAATTATTCCATTAAACATATCTAATAATATCTTAAAACTTTATCATCTCCAGTATAAGTTTGAACTTCATCTAAATTTTTAAATTTATTTTTTAATTTCTTTTCAAAATTTGACAATTTCATAATACCGTTTCTTTTAAGTTTTATTGAAGATTTAAAATGAAAAAATTCATTGAAAGCATTATTCTCCAAAAAACTTTGAGTCAAATTTAATCCCCCCTCTACTAACAAATAAAATATATTTTCATGATATAATTTTTTTAGAACGTCAATTGATTTAAATTTATTATTTTTTAAGTTAAGATGTATTAATTGTGCACCCTTTTTTTTTAGAAAATTGATTTTTTTTAATTTATTTTTATTATAAAAAATATATGTTGGTATTTCTTTAGCAGTCTTAATTAGAAAAGTATTTTTTTTTAAATTTAAATTCTTATCTAAAATAACTCTTACTGGAGAATATTGCTCTAGTGAATTTAATCGACAACTTAACTTAGGATTATCTGAATTTAATGTTTTATAAGATATTAAAATTGCATGTGATCGATACCTCAATAAATGTGATACATCCTGAGAAAAATTATTAGTTATCATTTTATTTTTTTTAGATCTGATAAAGTTATCCTTAGAGGACGCTATTTTTCCTATTACATATGGCAATTTATTTCTCTTAATATAAAAGTAGCTTTTATAAAACTTATTAAGCTTTTTACTTAAAATACCCTGGGTCACTTTAATATTTTTACTTTTAAAAAATTTTTTTGCAGTTTTGCTAGTTCTTGGATCAATATCATTAATTCCATAAACAACATTTTTAATCTTTTTATTTTTAATTAAATTAGTGCATGGTGGTGTTTTACCATAATGATTACAAGGTTCGAGTGTAACATATAAAGTTGAACCTTTTACATTAATCAAAGAATTTTTAATTGCGTTAGCCTCTGCATGAGGTCTTCCATAAATGCCAGTTACTCCTGATGAAATAATTTGATTATTTTTGACTAAGACACAGCCTACGGATGGGTTTTCACCAGTGAGACCATAATTTGTTTTAGCCAAGGCTAAGGCCTTTTCCATGTAGAAATAATCATCTGAATTTAAATTATTTTTTTTTGAAGACATCTATCTTGTCAACAAACTGGATAAAATCTTTTTCTTCCCGGAAATTTCTGTATACAGAAGCAAATCTAACATAGGCTACTGGATCTAAATCTTTTAAACCTTCCATTACCATAGTACCGATTATATTAGATGCTATTTCATTTTGACCTAATTCTTCTAAAGATCTAGAAATCTTTGTAATAAATTTTTCAACTGTGTCGGTATCTATTGGTCTTTTTTTTAATGCTATATAAATTGATTTTGACAATTTCTCTCTATCAAATGTTGATTTTCTTCCATTTTTTTTGACTACAGTTAATTCTCTAAACTGAACTCTTTCAAATGTAGTAAATCTTTCTCCACAAACACAAAGTCTTCTGCGTCTAATGCTAGTTCCATCCTCAGTTGGTCTAGAGTCAACAACAGAAGTTTCGCCTTTTTTACAAACAGGACAGATCATAAATTTTATTTTTAAGTACTATCGTAAATGCTTATATATAGGGAAG
>MDTD01085831.1_pt1 | contig 15777 bp, 11 predicted proteins | sample 811221 | NCBI WGS metagenome assembly MDTD01 (sample SAMN05326646, study PRJNA326480) | marine metagenome | isolation source: seawater | place: Pacific Ocean: South West | collected 2011
GTCGTAGACGTAACATCATTTTTAATTAATATGCAACGAGATTTTAAGGATTACAACGAAATTTATGCTGATTATTTTGGAGAAATTAAACCCACCAGAACTACGCTAGAAATTAGAGGATTACCAACTCCAATTGCCGTTGAAATGAAGGTAATAGCTAAATTGAAAGATTAAACTAACAAAAATATAAATGATTTTTCATAATGGGTAATTCATGAAGGGTTTTACACCTAAAGATTTGGTAGGTCTAATACTTAACCCACTTGAGAGAGTTTCCGAGACGCTCGAACGAAAATTAGGATTATTTTCTGTGATTATAATTTCATTAGCATCAATGCTAGGCACAGGATTATTCGTCATACCTGCATTAGCTATGGTTGAAATGGGCGGTGGTGTTAATCCAGTAGGCGGAATTTGGCTAGCATTCCTCCTTGCAGGAATCGTAATTCTCCCTGCAGCAATATCCAAATCTGAATTAGCTACAGCTATGCCTTCTTCAGGCGGTGCTTATGTATATATTGAAAAATCATTTGGACCTCAGATTGGTACTGTTCTAGGTGTAGGTCTATGGGCAACTACAATGTTTAAGTCTGCGTTTGCACTACTTGGGTTTAAGGCATACCTTTGGGTACTTGAAGAGATGTTTGATGTAAAAATTAACATTGAAATTGCAGCATTAATTTTACTAGTTTTGATAGTCATAATCAACATTTTAGGCGTTAAGCAGATTAAGAAAGTTCAAACCCCCATAGTTTTAGTTTCGGTATTATTTTTAGCCTTCATCTGTTTAAAAGCCCTCCTTACAGTCGAGATGCATTGGGGAAATGCTTTCTCTACAGACGCTTTCGGAAATGGAATTGTTTCGGTTGCTGAAACCTCAGCATTTGTATTTGTTGCTTATGCTGGTGTTACAAAAATTGCAGCCATTGGAGGAGAAATTAAAGAGCCTGAGAAGAATATTCCAACTGGTTTATTGGCATCATTGGTAATTAGTTCTCTGATTTATGTAATATTTTCAATCGTAATGGTTTCAGCTGTGGACCCTTCTCAGTATGTGAATGAACAAGGTTATCCAAGAGAAGATCCTGTTTACGTTTTTGTAGATTCAGTTGCTGGTCAAACATTTGCACAAATTTCAGCATTTCTAGCTATAACAATGCTTACTGGAATGGCTTTAGCAGGGGTAATGGCAACATCAAGATTCCCATTTGCAATGGCTAGGGATAATTTACTGCCACAATCAATCGAAAATGTCCATCCTAAGTATAATACTCCACATTTATCAATAATATTCACCGGTCTTGCTATGGGTTTTTGCATTTCTTTCCTTCCCGTCAAAGATATTGCAAAACTCGCATCTGGATTTAAGATAATGATATTCATCATGATTAATTGTTGTGTTATTGTTTTGAGAACCTCTTCTAAATCGCACTCATGGTATAAACCTAAATGGAAATCTCCGTTTTTCCCAATTATTCAAATTCTGGGTATACTTGTCAGTATTTGGTTAATAATTTTGATGGGATTAAAGGCGATCATTGGCGCTATTGCCACCATTATCATCGGATTGGTAATTTACCATTCTTATGGGAAGAAAAACGTTGAGTATGAGATAACACCTTGGGAAACCTTCAAGTTAATGTTCACAAACCCAAATCAAGCGGAAAAAAGAAGGTTTTATGCCGCATTTCATGCTGCTGATTCAACTAATAAAGGTCACTTAAATCTTAATGAATTTATTTCAGCAATGTATTCATTACAATTAGATCCAGAATTAAATGATAAGACTCTAAGAAGATATTTTCATTCTGCTGATCTCAATTCAGATGGAGTTGTTGATGTCGAAGAATTCCTAATCTCAATTCAAGGAATTATCGAAGAAGAATAACATTTCGCAAACGAGAGTTTCAAACCAAAGAATACCTTACCCTTGTTAGAGCGACCATGTCAATTAAGTCTAATGTTAGGAAAATTACTACGAATACTTTACAGCAAATGAAACAAAATGGTGAAAAAATATCAATGTTAACTGCATATGATTTCTCTCTAGCAAGAATTGTAGATACAGCTGGGATAGAAGTGATTCTTGTTGGTGACTCTGCATCTAATGTTGTTGCAGGTCATGAAACAACACTACCTATTACTTTAGATCAAATGATATATCATGGTGCTTCAGTAGTTCGAGGAACTTCCAGAGCTCTGATAGTTGTAGACTTACCTTTTGGGTCATATCAAGGAAATTCGAGGGAAGCATTAAATTCTGCTATAAGAATAATGAAAGAGACTGGAGCTCATGCCGTAAAATTAGAGGGTGGTGCTGAGATTATTGATTCGGTAGAAAGAATTATTTCTGCTGGAATCCCTGTAATGGGACATTTAGGTTTAACTCCTCAATCGATTTACAAATTTGGGACTTATACTGTCAGAGCTAAAGAGGAAATGGAAGCTAATAAATTATTAGAAGATGCGAAATTATTGGAGAAATCAGGATGCTTTTCAATAGTTTTAGAAAAAATACCATCTAAATTGGCAAATAATGTGACATCACAACTAACTATTCCTACAATTGGTATCGGTGCAGGTCCAAGTGTTGACGGACAAGTACTTGTTTTACATGATTTACTTGGAATTACTCATGAGTTCAATCCGAGATTCCTAAGAAGATACCTAAATTTACACGATCAAATTTCCGAGGCTATAACAAAATATGTCGATGATGTAAAATCCTTAAATTTTCCAAATGAAAATGAAAGTTACAATTAATCCCAATTAATGTCATCGTTTATGGTAGATTTTTTATGTAGAGATTCTTTTTCTGGTTTATTTTCGAGTTCTTTCTTGTAAGTTCCTGCTAATACTTCATCTGATTTTTCTAAAATTTCATCATTATGTGTAGAAATTTGTTCGACTGGGACAGGTGGGGTTAGAGCCTCTGGAGTCGGGATTTGGGAAATTAAAGACTGTTGTTTTGTGGGATTTTGGATTAGATTATGTTGTATCGGTGTTTGCGGAATATGGGCATTTGGAATTAGATTCTGTTCAATTGGAGGATGTGGAATTGGCACATGTTGAACTGAATGTTGTGGGAAAGGAGATTGTGGGAAAGGAGGATGTAAGATAGGTGGCTGAGGTAAATTTACATTTGTCAATGGAAATTGTGTAGATGCCGATTTACTATCAACATTATGATTCTCAATTTCAGGTAAATTTAACTCATAAAATTCATCGCTCTCTCGATTTTTTATTATCAAAAGTGATAATAGGACAATAATGAAAATCATAATTACTAAACTTATGTATGTAAATGATTTTTGAGAATCTCCAAAAACGCCTCCAAAAATTGCATCTTCAACTTGCAAATAGAATGTTTCTTTTTGTCCATTACAACCAACATCAATAGTATTAGAACCAGATGTATGAAATTTAAGATAAAGTTGATCCTCATCTCTAATTATTGTTCCCGAATCTGTAGAAACTATGGCTGTGTTTCCATTACAAAATGAAACAATGTTACCCGAGTTGTCAACTGCAGAAATTAACAATCTCACCGTTGACCCCTGCTTAATTTCACCATCATATTCTATTCTAAGTTTAGCGACTTCTCCGGGGTTAACTTCTATCACAATTTGATCTTCAAGACCTAATGCAGAATAATTCATCACTACAAAACCACCTGCATCTCCTGGTTTGTAATCATAAAAACCTATTCCTCTGCTACTAGGATCCATTTTTCCAGTTCCATTCATCAAATCCCATTCTACATTTGTAGCAAAACGATTACCAAATTGGTCTTCACCCTGTGCAAATAATTCAATTGTTTCTCCACTTCTTACTCTCAATTGGTCGGAACCAGTCTCCGAAATTAGAATTCTAACAGCCTCTCCATTGATAAAATCACAGGTTATAGATGCACCACCTCCTTCAGAAACCACTTGAATTTCATACAACCCAATTTCTTCTGTGGAAAATAAATACCCATTTTCTTCTAACAAACCAGTGCTTATTTTTCCATTTATTGTCCAGGTCATCTCTATATTTTCAATTAAGTTACCTGCCGAATCAATAGCCCTCGGATTTAGATCTAATACATCATCTACGGTTAGAGTTAATCCGTGACCATCAAGTAGAATCTGACTCAACTCACCAACTGACACCATAATATCATATTCTGCTAAAAGATTCTGCCCTGAAACAGGATCAGAATATTCGGCAAAGATTTTCCACGAACCAACTAATTCAGCTTCAAAAGTAGCTTTTTCTCCACTATTTATCAACCATTCACTCGCTTCAGAATTATAAGTACTCCAAATACTAGTTACAGGCCAGTAATTATTATTTTTATCCACTAATACAGATTCCAAATTAATTGATTCATCGGAAGTAATTAGTAGCCCATCACCTAAAATTGATAATTTTACAGGTAGTCCATGAGTCACATTAAATGAGATTATAGCACTAATTTCAGAATCATGAACTGAAACATTATGCCACCCAGCAATCTTTGGGGTCCAAATAATTTCATCTGTAATTGACAAATGACTACCATCTGGAAATGTCCAGTTATTTTTAGATGGAAACAATTGAAATTTATTTCCACGTATATCTTCTCCAATCAAATTTAATTTTGTATCCTCGTCAGCACTAAAATTCTCTTTATCAGATTGGAGATTAAGGGATACTACTTCTCCTTGAATGACGTTTATTTTTATAGATTCGTTTACACTTCCTGCACAGGCCCAAATATCGGTAGATTCTAATTCACCTGGTGTAAATCTGGCCTGTTGTAAACCAATAATGGGGGTAATTGAACCATGAGAAGAACCCCAATCAGGATCTATACCGACTATAGAGCCACTAGAATCTTTGAGAGTGGCTTGGATTAAAAAAGTTTCATGTGAAGGCAGAGTAACCGAAGTCTGCTGAAATTCAATGGAAACAACATTCGGAGCGTCCACGCAATTGGTTGAAGATGAAAAACGTATAAACTCATCATTAAGTATTTCAGGTTCAGAAAGAAAATTAATGGCTAAAATCACAATAATTGAGAATATAAAAAATGACAAGAAAGCCCTTACGTTCATTGCTGCCACTAGAGGTGCGAGGGGTTTTAATTCATCAAAGGCTCGCAAAAAACTCATGATTTAATGACAATGTTCATGGGTTATTGGTTCTAAGACATATACGATTGCGATGGACGAATTGTGGGTAGAAAAACACCGGCCGCGTAGTGTTGATGAGATTAAAGGTCAACCTTCAGTAGTTAACAGGCTTCGTGCATACGCTAAAAACAATACCTTTCCGCACCTAATGTTAGCAGGGCCTCCAGGAACTGGTAAAACAACTGCTGCAATGGCTTTAACCAGAGACATTTATGGAGATGAGTTTAGAAATAATTTACTTGAAATGAACGCGAGTGATGAAAGAAAATTAGAGAGTATTAGAACAAAAGTTAAAAATTTCGCTAGAACTACACCTTATGGAAACGCACCATTCAAAATTATCTTTTTAGACGAAGCTGATGCTCTTACAAACGACGCACAAGGTGCACTAAGAAGAATAATGGAGCAACATGCAGCAACATGCAGGTTTATTCTGTCGTGTAATTATTCATCAAAAATTATTGAACCTATACAATCAAGATGTGCAGTTTTTAGATTTAGACCACTAGCTAACAATCAAGTTGAATCCCAGATTAAAATGGTTGCTAAAAAAGAAAATGTTTTACTCGATGAAGACGCATGCGAAGCAATTGTACAAGTTAGCCTAGGAGATTTAAGGAAAGCAATTACTGCATTACAAGTTGCTGCAGCAATAAGCAATAAAGTCAGCAGAGAGTTAGTGTATGAGACAACTGCTACTGCACCTCCAGAAGTTCTACACCAATACTTTTTAGCCTGTAAAGAAGATGGTTTTCACGCATCAAGAAGGAGATTAAAAGATATCCTGAATAATTTTGGATTAGCGGGTACAGATTTTATCAATCAATTGCACAGGGTTCTATACGATATTGATTTATTATCAGAAAATGAGAAGTTGGAACTGACTAGATTAATGGCTGAAATAGATTTTAGACTTGTTGAAGGTGGCGGGGAGCAGTTACAATTAGACTCATTGACTGCCCAAATTTCTACAATATTAAACTCTAAGAGTTAGAGACTCTCAATGTCCAAATATATTCCTCAGAAATATTTTCCCAAGGAATTCCAGATTCTGATAATGTTAATTTAAACTCCCAAAATCCAGCGGTTAGGTTTTCCAATTCAACAGCATATCCAACATCTTCAACTCTATTAGATTCTACTACATTATTTTCCCAAGTAGAATTATTATCAGCCTCGGTTAAATTATTGTAGGTCTCAATGTTTGGAAGTATTTTTTCCCCATTCATAGTCATATTAATATCAACATTATTAACATCATAGTTATCTCTAATTCCGAATAACAAATATATTCTGTTTGAATTTGATGAATTCATTAAAATTTCTAACTGCTTAACTTGACCGTTTTCTATAACAGTGCCAGGACCTTCGAGAGGAAAAGAATAATTTTCATTTTCATCAATTACTACTACCGTCCACTGATTAGCAACCTCAGGCGCTCCAATATCTCCAAAAGGAGGATTTACCAGTAACATTGTAATTGCTAACCAAGTAAAAATATGCAAGAAGCTTGCCTTAAACCAAGTCCCTTTGGTGTACAATTCAACTAAAGAATCTGGCATTATTACTCTATGAATTGATGGGATTAAAAATACACTCAATAAAGGCAGTAACCATAATACGGAATCCCCGTGATTCATAGATGGCATAATTCCAAACCTCATTAAAAATGATACACAAATTGAAAAAAATAAAACTAACCACATTGAAGCTGTCTCAGCTCTTTCTTTAGCGACATAATTTACAGGATCGAAAGCTTCTAAACCCATATCTTCACCAGAACGTGAACGTTTTTTCTCAGATTTTTCTTCTTTATCTCTGCGTTTCTTTCTTTGCCGAGACTCCGCTTCAGCACGTGCAGCAGCCATTGCAGTTTTGAAGTCCATAACAGGCCCAATCACATTCAGCCATTGAACCTAACGGATAAAAATACTATTTCTATACTTTAAATGGATTTTAAACAGATAAATCAGACTGTTCTATGTTCAGAAACATTGATCGTAATTTTCTATATTGGTGATTCTATGTCCACAGGATAAAAATTCAAGACATACCAAGCCTAGAGTAAGGATTTGACTAATTATAAAGATGTTAATTAAAATGTATTTATTAAACTAGGAGTTATATTTAAGATTAAAGTAATAATAAATAAATCAAAAATCAAAATTTTTATTACTCTAATTGTATTTTTAAAATTACAATGGTCTATAAGGACTCAAATTCAACAATTACCGAAACAAATGAACAAATTCACAGTAATATTAGGAACTGTTTTGATTATATTTAGCATGTTAGGTGTATTTTATTCTTTAAATTCTGCAATTAATTTAAACCCGGGTCCTGAGAATATCATCTATGATTCCTCAGTCGAAGGTGATGTCTTTTACTACAGTGGTGAAGCTATACTGATGAGTGTTTATGCTAAAGGTAATGTAGACTGCAATTCATTTGAAGTGTCTATAACAGATGGAAACTATGATTTTTTCAGCAGAACTTGTAATTCTGTTATGAACGAAGATGGTTATACATATTTAGGAGATTTGATTCTCGATAATACTGGAAATTATCAAATTTTTACAGATAACGGTCAAGAAATAATAATCATCGATGATGAAGAACTTGCACAAGCAGGCTTAGGATTTATGTTCAGCGGATGTATCTGTTTTTTGGGTTTTATAATAGCGGTAGTTGGTTTAATCGTTCAGGGTAAGAAGCCCAATAAAGCTATAATGTATGTTCAAGAAAAAACCGATATAGATTCGAGAGTAGAAACTGACCAAGCATATATACAAGAGTATGCATATCCACCGAGATGAGATTGTAAAATTTACGAAACAATATTTCATTAATCTAATTGAAAAGTACTTGTCATGACTGATGACTCATTGATACCAAATTATTGGGAAGAAGCATGTCTAGAACTAAGCGTCAGAGATCCTGTTTTGAAAAGGATCATAGACACTTACAAAACACCTATTCTTACATCCAAAGGAGATTTATTTTTCACACTTATTAGGTCAATAGTCGGTCAACAAATTTCAGTATTTGCAGCGGATGCTGTATGGTCAAGGTTAGAAAAATTGTTAGGTGAAATTACACCAAAAAGAATACTTAATTCTTCGGATAAAGAACTCAAAAAATGTGGGCTATCTCTCAGAAAAGTTGAGTATATGAAAGGGATTTCAAAAACATGGGAAAAAAACTTTTCCAAACTTAACTGGAATGAAATGAGTGATAATGATGTAAAAACTAAGCTAATCTCATTAAGAGGAGTTGGTCCTTGGACCGCTGAAATGATTCTCATATTTTCACTTTTAAGACCTGATATCTTTCCTGTAGACGATATTGGAGCTATTCGGGCGATTGAGAAACTTTACAACAAAGGGGAAAAAATGAGTAAAAAAGATCTTATCAACAAAGCAAAAGATTGGATACCATGGAGAACTGTTGCTACATGGTATTTATGGCGTACTATCGACGATGAGCCTGTAGGTTATTGAAGCCTAAAATTAAGTAAAATTAATGAATTGATTTGGCTGAGTAATAACAATGCGTTTACTGACCATGATTACTGTATTTCTGGTTTCATTTGCTGGTTGCATATCTGAAGGAATTAATTCAAATGAAATTACCAAAACCAATCAACTAGATTTTCTCCCTGATTGTGTAGAAAATGATAATCAAACTGTCTTAATGAATATTTTTCAAGGACAAGCTCTAGAAGAGTCATTAGCAAAATACTCTATTTGCATTAAATTAAACTTCAATGCATCCCCCATCCATTCTGAAAACTTCATAACTCATGTAACTGATGGAAATTATAATTCTACTAAGTTCCATAGGATTATTGATGATTTCATGATACAAGGTGGAGATTTTGAAAATAATGATGGTTCGGGTGGGTATGCATCTAATTGGTATGGATATTGTAACGGACAAGCTTCTGGAGATTCTAATTGTTCTGGAAATGGTCAAAATGCATGGACTATTCCTGATGAGGCTGACAATGGATTAAAACATCTACCTTGCACAATTTCAATGGCCAAAACACAACAATCCAATACTGGAGCATCTCAATTTTTCATAATTCCAGAAGATAGCACCCCGAGTCATTTAGATGGTGTTCACACTGTTTTTGGTGAAATTATTGAAGGTTGCGAACACATTAAAACAATTTCTGAAGTGATTACAGACTCAAGAAATAGTCCCGTGACACCTATTATTATTCATAACGCAACGCTTTCTAACTAAAGTGCCGGGAGCGGGGCTTGAACCCGCGACCTTCGGATGTCTCAGGCATCTCGAAGGGGCTTCAGCGCTCTACGAGCCTTTCGGCTACCCTATGAGTCCGACGCGCTACCAACTACGCCACCCCGGCTTTAATAGTCGCAAACAATATAGTATTTTGAACAATATGGTTAGCATATATTCAAAGGATGAAATTACAAGGGTGAATCATGGGGGATGAAGTTCGCAGCAAGGTTCGTATTACTGTTAACTCTTGGAGTGGAGAAGTTGTACATGAAGGATTCCTATTACAACCTGTAAAAAAGGGTTATATGACTATCAAACTAGTCAATGGATATAACATCTCTTTTCATGAAGATTCAATCGCAGAAATTTTACACCTAGGTACTGAAAAAAGTAGAAAGAAGAAACCTAGACAGATTATCCAAAATACAGAATTACCTCGAATCACTATTATTCATACAGGTGGTACAATTGCATCTAAAGTGGATTATTCCACAGGTGCTGTAGTAGCAAGATTAGAGCCAGATGAATTATTGGAAGCAAATCCAAAATTAGCTGAAATAGCTCAAATTTCAGTAATTAGACTCGGAAACATGTGGTCTGATGACATGAGACCCCAGCACTGGAACGCTATCATAGATGCAACCAAGGATGCATTTGATTCCAATTCAGTAGGTGTTGTTATTTGTCATGGGACTGACACGATGCATTTTTCATCATCAGCAGTAGCATTCGGATGGTCAGGTAACGGAGGTATCCCTCCTGGTCGAATTGTCTTTACAGGATCACAGCGATCCAGTGATAGAGGTTCAAGTGATTCAAGTGAGAATCTTCTTGCTGCAACCCACTGGGCTGCACATGGGCCACCCGTAAACGGGAATATTGGAGATTCAACAGTAATTGTAATGCATGAAACTACTAATGATGGAACCTGTGGGGTATATTCAGGATTAAATAGCAGAAAAATGCATTCAAGTAAGAGAGATGCTTTCAAACCTATCAATACAGATTTAATAGGTAAAATAATTCTTGATAAGGATAATGCGGAGATTATTTTAAACAACAGTATTGAAAAATCAAAAAGAATAATCGAGAAAAATCCATCACATTACGATTGCAAAATAAAAATCATGCATCTTATTTCCAACGCTCATTTACAGCCTGAAATGATTTCGTTTGCAGAGTCTAATAAATATCGGGCGATAATTTTACATGGTACTGGACTAGGACATCTTCCTATTGAAAATCCACTAGGTGACGCTCCTGAAAATGAAAAAATAAAAAACTCAATTCAAAGTTACATCGATTCTGGAGGCATTGCATTAATGGTTGGACAATGTATATATGGACCAATTAATTTAGATGTTTATTCTAAAGGAAGGATACAACAAGAAATTGGTATACTTGGCCACTCAAGTACTACCTCGCCAGATACATCTTCAGTGAAATTGCACTGGATACTATCAAACCATTCTGAAAGAATTAAAACTATGATAAATCAGAATTTATGCGGAGAAAATGATCGAACACTTCAATTTTAATTTTTCAATTGAAAAATTAATTATCCAATTGAAATACTTTATAATTTTTCATCCGTTGATTTCATGGTCCTCCTGCACTCAGGGCTAAACATGGAGAGAAACAATGAGGCATTGGAAGACCTAGACTTGATTCGCTCCATCAGTCATAGTGGTGGTCATCCTCATGACGTAGAAAAATTAAGAAAGACGGGTAGACTTACTGCTAGAGAAAGAATTAACAAATTACTTGACCCAGATTCATTTGTAGAATTTGAAGCTTTTATCACTCATCGAAATCCAGACTTTAATTTGCATGTCCACCAGCACCCAGGAGACGGCGTTGTTGCTGGACATGGGACTTTAAATGGAAGACCCATTCATTGCTTTGCTCAAGACTTTGGAGTCTTTGGAGGTAGTATGGGTGAAATGCATGCAGCAAAGATAACTAGGACTATCGAAATGGCCGAAAGATCGAGAACCCCAATTATTGGAATGTGGGACGGTGGAGGACAGAGGGCTCATGATGGAGTGATGTCACTCGCAGAAACTGGAGTGTTAATGGACCATCTCGTACAATGTAGCGGAAGAGTGCCAATTTTTAGTTTAATATTAGGCCCAGTAGTAGGAGCTTCAGCACTTTGTGCTGGAATTTCTGACTTTACTGTGATGTCAGCTCAACATGGTCAATTGTTCCTATCAAGTCCGTTGATAACTCCGGAAATTGTTGACGGTGAAACGGAGTCAAAAGAAGTAGGTGATGCACAAACTCATTCTAGTCGTTCTGGTGTCGCATGTCTAGTTGCAGATGATGAGGATGAAGCTATAGATATGGTTTCTGAATTACTTGGATTTTTACCAGACCACTGTTTAGCTGATCCACCTTTTTCACCAAGTGGAGATAATCGAACAATTTTACCTTCTCTAAATGATATCATCCCTGAGAATCCTAACAAACCTTACGATATGAAAAAAATAATTAAACAAATAATTGACGATGAATACTTTGTTGAGCTTTTTGAAAATTATGCTGAAAATATTTTGACTGGATTTGGTAGAATAGGAGGTTATTCTGTTGGAATCATTGCTAACCAACCGAAGGTTTTAGCAGGTTGCCTAGACATTGACGCCTCAGTTAAAGCTGCAAGATTCATTAGAACTTGTGATGCATTTAATATTCCCTTGATTACATTTGAAGACGTACCAGGTTTTTTACCTGGTGTTGTACAAGAATGGGGTGGCATCATTAGGCATGGTGCTAAGCTACTTTATGCTTATGCTGAAGCAACCGTTCCTAAATTAACAATAGTTACTAGAAAAGCATATGGAGGAGCTTATCTCGCTATGGCATGTAAGCATTTACGCTCAGATTTGAATATTGCTTGGCCAACTGCTGAATTAGCTGTAATGGGTGCAGAAGGAGCAGTAAATATTATTCACAGAAAAGAAATCAATGATGCAAAAGATGAAGATAAAGAGAACGTAAGGCAAGAATTAGTAAACGAATACAAAATGAAATTCGGCGATCCTTATGTTGCAGCTAAAAACGGTTGGTTAGATGATGTAATTGAACCAGAATTCACGAGGAAGCGAATAATAGATACTCTGGAATTACTTAGTTCTAAACAAGAGTGGAGTCCCGCTAAAAAGCATGGAAATATTCCTCTCTAAACATTAAACTGAAATGAATTCATTCCGTTATTTTGATAAATTTGCGGCATTTCACCAGTTTTAGCGAATACATATAGTGCTGAAACGGAAACAGTTTCTGCAGCTGTAACCCACATTATAGTTAATGCCACACCTAAACCGCCAACAATAATTCCTATTGTTGCCCCCAGACTCATACCAATGAATATTCCTAGTAAAACAGCCAAAAATCCAAAAAATAATCCTATTACTTGAATTCCTAGACCCGATGCTATATTAGTTCCAAAAGTCCTATGCATCATTTCTTTTCCTTCTTTCATTGATTCCCTGATTGATCTACCCTCTATCACTATTAATGGTATCATGAAGAAAGTCATTATCCACCATGCAACTTCAAAAATAATAGTCAGAATTGTTAGAATAATCTGAAATGCTGGATTCTTTTGCTCTCTTGCATTAGTGTTCCTTATTAATTTCAAAATTAATCCTACAGTACCAGAAATCATACCCCAAATTACGATAACATGAATTCGTGAAAAAGCTTTTTTAACGCCGTAAACGAATGTTGGATCTCCTCCGCTTAGTCTCATATGGGAATTAGCAATAATCGCAGAATTCCAAAAGACAACTATGATACTTAACAACATATAAAATCCAAAATACCAGCCCATACCTGCACTTGTCAAGCCTGATACAATTTCTTCACCTGTAGTCGCATCTGTTCCCATTGTTACGGCCCATTCCATCTGTAAAATAAATGGGGCATTCATCGCTGATAAAGTAACAATTGACATGATTCCCATTATTAAAACATAAACTAAAAGTTCAGGATCGGCCTTAATTACACCAAAACTTAACTTGCTTAATTTCCAACCTCTTCCGATTGCAGCGAAAAAACCCATGACAGGTCGAAAAATATTTATGATATAAGATTAACTATTTTTTCATCTTTTCAACAAGGATTCTAAGTAAATTAAACGTTTGTAAAGTAATTCCAAACTGGGTAGATTATCTTTAGATTCTGGAAAAAATAGGAATCTCCACGCTAGAATATGTTGTGCAACTAGCATCCATCTACCATCTATTTTCCCTTCTAGATCTAATATTTCATCACCATATTTAGGGAATAAGACCAAGCCATTGTAATCTGATGATTCATCAAAATCTACGTGAAAGTCTCCTTTAGCATCGGGTTCACATTTCTCGACAATGTATTTTGGCAATAATCTTCTTCCTTTAATCTGAGTGACTCTACCCCCTGATTGTAACCATGCATTTGCAGTCGAAATCGCCGATGAACCACCACCTTTAATAGATAAAATGGGTTTTAATGAAAAATCAATTCCAAAATGTTTAGCGACTAAAACCACACCATATCCGTCAGTCATTGTAAATCTTAACCCATCTTCATCTAAGGCATAACAATTAACGTTTGAATCTAAAATCTGATGTTTAAGTGGAGAAGTTATTGACCCCCACTCTTTCAAACCATAGTATGATTTATTTTCAGAAATAATATCTAAACTTAATTCTGAATCCAGTTTAAAATTACTCCCACTAATTGCATGAGTGGTTGCAATTACGTTTTTTTTGAAATTTTCCGAAGGAGGTTCAATTTTTTTCTCACACTCGATTAAATCAAATAATGAGTTTGTATTAATTTTCACTGGCATATTCCATGAAATACCAAGATGCTGATGAACTAATGCAAAAAGGTGGGGTGAAAGTGAATGCGATATTGGAAACCCCCCTACAACACATATTTTTTCATCCCGCATGAATGTTCGCAATAAGTTCTCAAATGAAACAATAACTATTATTTGAACATCAATTCTTGAATAGTTATATGTCGCGCGTGCAGCATGAAGAGTGACTTAGATATAGCTAGAGAAGCTAAATTAGTGCCGATTCAAGACATTGCTTGGAAGATGGGTTTTGATGCTGATGAAATTGTTCCTTATGGTAGAGAAATTGCCAAGATTAAATGGTCTGCATTAAAGAAAAGAATTGGCGGACCTAAAGGTTTTCTAATTTTAGTCACTAGTGTTAATCCGACTCCCTTCGGAGAAGGGAAAACAGTAACTACAATCGGTTTATCTCAAGCACTCAACAGAATTGGAAAAAATGCTTGTTGTGTAATCAGGGAACCTTCAATGGGTCCGGTATTCGGTATTAAAGGAGGAGCAGCAGGTGGGGGTTATTCACAAGTATTACCAATGGAAGAAATAAATTTACATTTTACTGGTGATTTACACGCTGTAACTTCTACACATAATCTTCTATCATCATTAATCGATAACCACATTAAGCATGGGAATGAACTAGAAATTGATACCAGTAGGATATCTTGGCCCAGAGTTATTGATCTAAATGATAGATCATTAAGACAAGTTGCTATCGGACTAGGAGGTCCTGCCAACGGTGATGTGAGAGAGGAAAGGTTCGATATCACAGCAGCATCAGAGATAATGGCTATTCTCGCTTTATCATCAGATTATGATGATTTAAAAAGACGACTTGGTAGAATTGTAATCGGAGAAAGAAAAAATGGTTTTCCTGTGTTAGCATCTGACATCGGAGCTGATGGTGCGATGGCATTGCTTCTAAAAGATGCTTTAATGCCAAATTTAGTCCAAACAATTGAAGGAAATCCTGCATTTATACACTGTGGACCATTCGCTAATATTGCACATGGAAATTCTAGCATTATTGCCGACAAGCTTGCGCTGACTTGCTCTGACTATGTTGTAACTGAGGCTGGGTTTGGTTCTGACATGGGTGCTGAAAAATTCATGCATATCAAAACTCCTGCGAGTGGAAATCCACCTGATTGTGTAGTTGTTAACGTCACAATTAGATCTATGAAACTTCATGGTGGGGCATTTGGAAATTCTGCATCAAAAAGACCTTCGCCTGAGTTAGTTGGAACGAGAAATATCGAAGCTGTGATAAAAGGAGCTGAAACTAATCTCACGAAACACATAAAAAATATGGTAAGTTTCGGAGTTCCCGTCATAGTAAGTATCAATAGATTTAGTACTGATCATGACGATGAAATTGAAGCTCTAATAAATGTAGCAAAAAATGCTGGAGCAACGGCCTGTGTCGAAACAAATGTTCACTCAGACGGAGGTAATGGAGGTATAGACCTAGCGAATAAAATAGTTGAAAATTGCCAAAATCACATGGTTAACGGAAGA
>MDTD01170827.1_pt1 | contig 15777 bp, 11 predicted proteins | sample 811221 | NCBI WGS metagenome assembly MDTD01 (sample SAMN05326646, study PRJNA326480) | marine metagenome | isolation source: seawater | place: Pacific Ocean: South West | collected 2011
ACACGTATTGGAATATGATCCTGCCAACAGGAGGCAGCAGTACATGGGGTTGGAAGCAGAACTCCATGCTGAGTGTGACCGAAGACAATGAGCTTGTCTTTAATCCAGAATTTTACGTCATGAAACACTTTGCTCATTACGTAAAACCCGGAGCCAAACGTCTTGTCACCGAAGGACATTGGTCTTCCATGGCTCTGGCTTTCGAAAACACCGATGGTTCTCGGATCGTGGTTCTGGCCAATCCGCTGAAAGAAGCCAAGTCGGTGGGTATCATCATTTCTGGTAAACGCTACGTAATTGATCTACCAGCCAGGTCATTGGCAACCATCTTTTAGGAACACCGCACGACGCGCAATTCACTGGAAATCAAAGTTGAACCAATAGTGCTATGAGAATATCCCTGATCATAATGTTGATGTCACGGAGTTGCTGGAGTTGCTGGACTGGAGTTGCTATTATGACCTGAACCATTTTACCAGGGAAAGCCGAACAACTTGAGTCACTACTTGACCTCTGCCCGATCAGGTAGAATTGTAACCGTTCCTATTCCCGCATCAGGGCAGGTACGGGTGGATATCCTGTTAACCGGCATTATTCAGAGAGTTACATCGTGCAAACCGGCCAATATATCGCATTACTCTGTGCTAACTGCGGCACCAACATTCGCCGTAGCGTCTCAGACTGGATTGATGGTTTTGAATGTCCTGAATGTGGCAACCTGATCCAGCGTCCGGGCAAACAGAAGCCGGGCAAATCTGTTCTGGACCCGACGATTACCCGTCCTACTCCAAAGATCTCGAATCTACCGGTACCGCTTCCTTCGGAGGCAAATGCTTCGGTGAGTAAAGCTGGTGCTGCTGCAGAAGACATCGCGGATCATTTTCTGGTACCCCATCTTGAAAACGAGATAAAGAATCTGACCAAACGCATTGCCGAGCTGGAACAAGCATCCAGTGAGAGTGCACTCATTGCGCAGTACAAACGCGAATTGGAGATGCAGAAAGCGGAGAATTCAGAACTCCGCAAAGCGATCAAAGATCTGGCCGTAGATGCAGCTCGAGCTCAGCATGAGCTGGAAGAAAACCTGGTCAAAAACCGGGAGCTTTTTAACGAAGCACAGGACCTTCGGGTACGTCTGCGTTCTGCTGAGTTGGATCGCGACACTCTTGCAGGTGAAGTTGAGGATCTGAAGTCGCGCCTCAGTGACGTCCCCCGCCTTAACCGCCAGAACACCGAGCGCCTGCAGAAACTTTCTCTGGAACATGAGCAACTGCAATCTGAGTTTACCAAACTCACCAGCAACATGACGACTACCAGTGACGAGCTCCGTGAAGCTCACAAAGAAGCAGAACGGCTTAAGCATGAGCTGAAGACCTCAAATCAGCAGGAAATAGATTCCCTGCGTGAGCAGATTGACAAACTCGAAGCTGAAGCCAGACAGGCAACCATTGACGCGAAACTGGTAAAGGATAAGCTTGGCTCCGTCCTCAAGGAAAAGGTCGCCGCCACCAAAGCCCTGGAAGAGGCCAGAAAGGGTGCCGAAGAAGCACAAAAATCTGTCGAAGAGGCAAAGCAGGCTGAAGCCAGATCCCGCCACAAAGAGACTGTCCTTGCTGAAAAAGCCAAAGAAGCAATCAAGACCCGTGCCACTACCGAAGCCAAGTATAAAGCGCTGTTAGCTAAACTGGGCACTCTGATGAAAGCAGAGGAAGACTGGATTACAGAGCGAGTGGAGCTGGAAGCCCAACTTGAAGCCGCCCGTAAAGCAGCAGAAGCCGCCCGTGAAGCGACTCCGGAAACCAAAGCAGATCCGCAGGAACTCCAGATTCTGAAACTGGAAAATGAGATCCTTCACGAAAAGATCGACAATCTTGCCGCCGCACTCACGGAAGCCCGACATCAGCAGTTTACCGAAGACTCCAAACTACCCACCGGCAAAGCGGATGAGGAGAGCGCCAAAACATCTGACGCACCACCTGCCACGGAAGCAGAACCTGTGAAAGAGACGACAAAAGAAGCTGCCCCCAAAGAAGCCACGGTAAATGAAACTCCGGCCACTGATGAAAAAGCTGAAGCAGCCGACGAAGAATCAGCCTCTCCAAAAGAGGAAAAACCGGACGATGATGATGGCCGCATTGTGCTGACCAAAGCGAAAGCAAAGAAGAAAAGCGGCAAAACAACCGGGCTCAAGCCATCTTCCGACCTTCAGAAACAGCTTGCCAGGCGCCGTTTTCAGAAGGATTAAAAGGTGGAACCATCCATGACCCCACCAATTCCCAGTCAGCTCAATCCGGAAGAAGAGGCCGACCGCCTGCTGGAATGGCATGGTGGTGAAAAGGCCATCGCCACCTGCATGGAAAAGGTCGCCGCCCAGTTCAACGTCATTCAGAGCCGGACACAGATGCTGCTTTCACTGGCAGCATTGACCTTGACGATCACTGGCTTTTCAGGGCCCCGCATTGCCGTCACCAATGCCCTCGCCCGTTATTCCATTGCCGTTGGTATTGGCTTTGTCCTGATATCCATGGTTGTAGTCATGCTCAACACCCTTAGAGTCGGCTGGCTGACCCAGCTTGATGCCGGCACCAGCCGCGACACCCTGATCGCCGCCCTCCGCTACCGCAACCGCAAAACCAGGTTCTTTGCCATTGAGTTGATGCTGCTTGTCATTGGTCTCACCTTTTATGTCCTCAGCGTCATCACCTATCTCACCTGCGGTGCCTGAAGCAGCTTCATGATCGCGGTGGACATGCGGAAACTGCGATGTAGATTACGGGCTGCCACAAATACAGCTTTTTGCAATCGCGTCATAGGTTTGAGGACAAAATGAAGAAGATAAATGTAGGTCTGATAGGATTTGGTACCGTCGGCGGCGGCGTGGTCAAATGCCTGCACGAAAACGGTGAATTGATCGGCAAGCGCTCCGGCGTTCAGCCCATCATGGCTAAGATTGCGGACCTCGACATTACCACAGACCGCGGCGTCCCGGTCGAACCAGGCGTCCTCACCACCAACGTCAATGATGTTCTGGAAAACCCTGATATCGATGTCGTCATCGAACTCGTCGGCGGCACCACCATTGCCAAAGACTTTGTTCTCAAGGCCCTCCGCAATGGCAAACCCGTCGTCACCGCCAACAAGGCCCTGCTCGCCTACCATGGCGATGAAATCTTTGCCGTGGCCAAAGCATCCGGTGCTGACATTTACTATGAAGCCAGCGTTGCAGGTGGTATTCCCATCATCAAGGCCCTCCGCGAAGGCCTCTCCGCCAACCATATCCAGAGCATCTACGGCATCCTCAACGGCACCTGCAACTACATCCTCACCCAGATGGAGGAAAAAGGCCGTGACTTCGACGACGTCCTCGCCGAAGCCCAGGCCCTTGGCTACGCCGAAGCAGAACCATCTCTCGATATTGATGGCGACGACACGGCCCACAAAACCACCATCCTCGCCTCCCTGGCTTACGGTGAATGGTTTGGCATGAAACCGCTCAGCATTGAGGGCATCCGCGGCCTCGACCTGCGCGACGTTCGCTATGCCGCCCAGGCCGGTTACAAGCTCAAACTGCTCGGTATCGTCAAACTCGCCGGTCAGGACATCGAAATGCGCGTCCATCCCACCCTCATCCCCGAAGGCAGCATGCTTGCCAGCGTCGACGACGTCTTCAATGCCGTCTTCGTCAAAGGTGATGTCGTCGGTGATACTATGTTCTATGGCCGCGGAGCCGGTCGTGACGCTACCGCCAGTGCCGTCGTTGCCGACCTTGTCGATGTTGGTCTCAATCTGGTCAATGAATCAGAGCAGCGTGTGTCTGCCTTCCGGCCCCACGACTCCTACGACAAAGTTGTGCCGCTCAGCAGTTCCATCTCACGCTACTATCTTCGCCTAGAAGTTCTGGATGAGCCCAAGGTACTCGGCACCATTGCCGAAATCATTGGCGAAGCCGGTATCAGCATCGCCAGCGTCCGTCAGGAAGAAGCCGCCGAAGGAGCCACCTCCCTCCCGATCGTCCTCATCACCCATGAGGCCCGGGAAGCGAGCATGCGCCAGGCCATCGACAAACTCGAAGCCCTCGACGTTGTCTGCGGCAAAGCCATCACCATCCGCATCGAAGACATCTGATACCGCGAAGCTACTTTCAGACTGTCTGAGGATCAGCGGAAATCGTGCGCCGAAACACCCGTTATCGGGGGTGCGCTGCTGCCTGTGCGCCGAAACAACCATTATCGGGGGGTGCGCTGCTGCCTGTATGGCTGTTGAAGCCAAGTTTGAGTATCTGGTTGCCAGACACACGACCAGCTCTTGATTGTTGCCCAATCTCATTTATGGTAATCTACAATTAAACCTTTTTGTAAATTGGAGATTTACCCCATGCATCGCTATGGTCACTTCAGCAGCTCTGGAATGTCGTTTTTTGTCACCAATCCCAACACCCCCAGAGCATTCGATAATTTTCTCTGGAACGACGCCATTTTTTCATGCGTGCAACAGACTGGCGTCGGCTATTGCGATTATCAGGTTGGGAATGGCGAAGCGGTCAAACTGCTGACCGGCATTGGCCGCATCTGCGATTTTGATGTTCATGGTCGCGATGGCCTGATGAGTCGCCTGCTCTACATCCGCGATAACGACTCTGGAGAGTTCTGGACGGCAAACTGGGAGCCGGTCCGCAAACCCTATGAATCCTACAGTTGTGAACATGGTGCCGGCTATACCGAGATCATCTCGCAGACAGCTGGTATCGAAACCCGTTTCCGTGTGTTTGTCCCGACCGGAAATGACCCGGTGGAACTCTGGACCATCGCAGTGACCAATTATTCCGATCGTCCCCGCAACTTGAGCCTCTTTGTTTACAATCAGCTTTCTTTTAAATATAAATGGGGTTTCGACAGCTATGGCGACATGATTTACCGTTGTGCCGACTACGACCAGGACCTTAATGCAGTGGTGGCCACCAAGCATCCCTATACGGCACCGCACAACTGGCTGACCGGTTTCATCACCGCAGACCGTATGGCCGACAGTTATGACGCCAGTCGGGAGTTTTTCCTCGGTCAATATGGTCATGTGGCAGCCCCGGATGCGGTCATCAATGGCCAATGTACCAACACTGCAGGCTCTTCTGATTCCACAGTTGCAGTCCTGCAGTTCAACCTTGCACTTGATCCGGGAGAATCGACGTCCCTGGAGTTGATCCTGGGGGCGACTGATAGCAAGGATGGGGTCGAAGCTCTCCGAAGAACATATTTTGGCAAGGTTGATCAGGCTTTTGATGAGCTGCTGGCAGCACGGGAGCATTTGATTTCCCAAAATCACCTGAGTTCACCTGACCCTCACCTTGACCGCATGTTCAATATCTGGACAAAACGGCAGACGCTTTATGGTGCGACCTGGTGCCGCTGGGGATGGATGGGGTATCGCGATATTGTGCAGCATGGTCTGGGCGTCGCTTCATTCGATCATGCCCGTACGAGAGAAATCCTGATCCAGGCTCTGCAACACCAGTATGCAAATGGGCTTGCGGTCCGGGGCTGGAATCCAGTAGACAGGAAAGCCTATTCAGACAGCGCTCTCTGGCTGGTGTTTACCCTTACAACTTACCTCAAAGAATCCGGTGACCTGGATTTGCTGAATCTGGATCTACCCTATTTTGATGAAGGGTCAGCAACTGTTCTGCAACATATTGAGCAGGCCCTCCATTTCCTGGAAAGCAACAAAGGCAGCCATGGCCTGCTGCTGATCAAGTTTGGTGACTGGAATGATTCACTCACGAATATCGGGAAAGAAGGGCGTGGAGAAAGTATCTGGTTGAGTATGGCATACGCGGAAGCGTGTCGACAAATGAAAGATCTGCATCTGCACCTTGGCCATCAGGATCTCGTTGAGAACTATGTTGATCGTTATGACACCATCAAAGTGGCCATTAACGATCATGCCTGGGATGGCTCCTGGTATCGACGTTGCTATGATGACGCCGGTCGCCCGATCGGTTCTGCTCAAAATGACCAGGGGAAGATCTTCCTGAATGCTCAAGCCTGGGCCATGATTGCGGGGATCGCGGATCAGGAGCGTCGCGACATCATGCTCAAGTCCTGTGACAACATGCTTGCCACCGACCTGGGTTACCGGCTGCTGGCTCCTACGTTCACCAAACCTGACCCGCACATCGGTCGTATCAGTACGCTGGAACCAGGAATCTGCGAAAACGGAACCATTTATGCCCATGGTAATGCCTTCATGATGCTGGGCCTCCTGCGCTCTGGCATGCCGGAAAAAGCCTACGAGATCTACCAGCGCATCACCCCGGGTTACCTTGCTGGTGACACGGATCCCAAACATATGGGACCACCATATGTCTACGCTAATGGTTATTTCGGACCGGATCACCGCAATCGTCCTTTCCAGATGGAATTCACCTGGATGACCGGTTCTGTTGCCTGGTTCTACCATGTTATCTTGCGCGAATTTCTGGGGGTCCAGGCCGATTATGCGGGAATTACCATTTCCCCGAATCTACCCGACAACTGGGACCGTCTTTCCCTGAAGCGGACGCTCCGAGGTAAGAACTTCACCTTTAATTTTCAGAAAAGCGGCTCTCCAGGACTTCTTCTCAATGGCCAACCTGTCAAGGGAAACCATATCCCCTATCAATCCTGCAAGGCCGAAAACATGATTACGATCTCTTTGCAGGAGTAAATCACTGCAATTCTTAAAGGAAGATCATCGACCTCAGTTACTCACATATGCCACGGTTATAAACGTACATTTACCCCAGACAGGTGAGTCTACCTGTGGGATCATAAGGGCGCAGAGATGCACTAACCAAGTTCATAAGAGCCTTTATGGGTCAAAGGCTCTTATTGCTGCATGCTGATGATTTCTTTATAAGCCTGAACCAGCTTACTGCGAATCTCCTGCATCAGTTTAAATGTCATGTCGGCTTCTTCGAGTTTGAGGACGACTTCATGGAGTTCCTCCTGGCCACCTGTGGCGAGGGACTTGATGGAGTCATCGGCTACTTTCTGAGCCTGGTCAACATCCTGAATGAGTTGGCTGAGCAGATCTTCAAACGACTCGGCACCTTCGGTGGCGCCGGGCTGCTGATTGATCTGGATCTGTTTTTGCAGAGCTTCGATATTCTGAAGCGGCTGCTGGGGGGAGATGCCATCGATCATTGTTCGGGGTTCCTATGTATTAGCTGGCGGGTCAGATCCGTCAGCCCTGGTGTCTGAGTAAGTCTATAGTACGATCGGCAATACTACGGCTCTGCTTCATAACCGACAGATTCGCTTCGTAACTGCGGCTAGCCGTGATCATGTCGAGGAGTTCTTCCATGGGTGACACGTTCGGCGAAAGCACCATGCCATTTTCATCTGCATCGGGATGATGAGGAGCATAGGTTTCTTTAGGTGGGCGCTGATCTTCAACGATGCCGGCGATCTGGACTCCCTTGAGGGCGTCCTGGAAAGATGCTGCGTCGCTGTCAGTAAAGGCGCGAAGGACTACCTGTGAGCGCTGAAAGACTTTCCCATTGGCACTGCGACTGGTATTCGCATTGGCAAGGTTGTGTGCTGCGACTTCCATGCGGGTCCGTTCGGCCTGCATGCCGCTGCCACTGATTCTGGCTGCCGGGATTAAGCTCATGGTTAGTGTTCTCCGTGTCGTACCTGTCAGGACGTCATCGCCTGCCGGATGATTCGTAATTTGGTGGAGAGTGCTCTGGTGAGGAGATTATGATAGACATTATTTTCGATCATATCATTCATCTCACGACCGAGTTCCACGTTATTGCCATCGGGGCGGGTTGGTGTGATTTTATCGGTGTTGACGGCACCTTCTACGGAAGTCAGCTGCGTCAGGTCACCGGTTTCCATCACCCGTTTCATTTCCGCTTCGAAGTCAAAGGTTTTGCGCAGAAACCCCGGAGTATTGGCATTGGCGATATTGCCGGCAATGGTCTGCTGACGCTTGATGCTCATATCCATCAGCTTCGAGAGCAATTGTGCTTCCTGAATTTCCATTGTTTTGGCCTCATTGTCCAATTTGCGTTTACTGTCCAGAGTATATACGCGCACGAATCATGCCAGGGGCTCATATCTGGCTCCTGCCCGCATTTTGACGGTCATCTGAGCTCAACTATTGTTGGCTGGTTGTTGCGAATCTCGTCGCGGGTCGGCAGTTTTTGCTGGCACATCTTGCCGCATCGGCAAAGATTACCTCACCCAACTGCCTGCATTTCTTCCTCAAGGTTGTCTTCCCCAAGGTGGTGCCAGATGCGATAACGCAGGAGATGCTCCGCGTCTTCAATGATCAGCTGGCGTGCCTGCATGTTGCGGACATTGACGACAACCGGACACATCAGATTGGCGGTGATATCTTCCCGTTGCGGTGCGAGAGTCACCAGACAAAAGATCCAGGCATCACTTGGTGATTGCAGATCCAGACGCTTGGCGAATGCATCTGGAATATCGACAAGATATTCCGGACAGACGACAAAGGGCTCGATGCAGATAAAGGAGAGATCCTTGATATTCAGTGCCTGCATGTGAAAGAAGGGCTCAATCGTCGCTTCGCTGAAGAAAGCAGCTTGCCGAAGAGCCGGAAATCCGGGAATCCCTTCAGGCAGTCGGATCGTTCCATCAGGCGAGAAGCGATGAAGCGGCGATGCCGTAGTTTCGGCACTGATGGGGTGAGAGTTGACCATTTCGGGCATTTTCATTGCCTTTTCCTTTCGGTGTGTGAGAACGTTGCAGTGGTTCCAGTGAACGCACCGAGGACCTTTCATGCAAGGTTCGGGCCACGCCGTGCCACCTCCTCAAGACGGCAAGTTTGTCCCATTTTCCGGGGTACTCTTCCGGGCAGATTCTGCCGCTGGCGAGGAAAGGTTTGCCCACTATCCCCCCATACGGCGAAACGGCATGCCATGCTCAATCCAAGCATGGATTTGAGCGTGAACCGGGTTCTTGAAAGCCTGAAAAACATCCCGTGAATAAGGGTTGGCACAGGGGGTGCGTTTTGAACTATCAGACTTGCGCAGGCGTTTTCAGACTCCCACCAGAATCAGAATAGCGCCGCCACCGAAAACATGAAACTCTCTTTTCAAGGATGAATCAACCACAAGGAGGACAAGGACACCAAACCTACAACCTGGGAAAGCTTCTGAGAAGTTTTCCACTGAGCATCCGCTCAACCTTGGGCTTCGGCCCGTCGGGGATCTTCTGCGACCAGAAGATCATAAACCCAAACACACCATTGGTTGACAAGGATGTCGACCACCAAGTAAACGTCATGGAGGACTAATCATGTCTCTGCAGATCAACAACAACGCCACCTCATTCAACGTCTTCGCGAACTACAACCGCAACCTGATGGGCTTGAAAAAGTCAATGGGACGTCTGTCCCGCGGTACCATTCATTCGACGGATGATCCGTCTGGTATCGGTATCAGTGAGCGTATGCGTTCGCAGATTCGGGCTACAGCCATGGCCCGTAATAATGTGGATAATGGTGTCTCCTTGATTCAAACGGCGGATGCCTGGCTTCAGAAAATCAACGATATGCTTTCTCGTATGCACGAGTTGGGCGTTGAAGCCACAGATGGTACCAAAACCACTCTGGACAAGTCAAACATCCAGGTTGAATTCAAGCAACTGCAGGAAGAAATCGCTCGTATCACCTCGCGGAGTACGGCGGCTGCCAAGTACAACGGACTCTATCTGTTCCGTGGTGGCAATGGCAATTCCGTAACGTCAGGTGATAAGGTCAGCTCAGGAAGTGTCGTCCTACAGGTTGGTTCCGATGTCGGCCAGACCGTAGCTCTCGATCTGGTAGACTTGCAAGTCACGGCTTCGACCAAAATTGGTACGATTCATTCCTATACTTACAGCACTAATAATGCCGTCAAAGGATCAACCCATACAGCTGTGACCTGGGCAAGTGTCGTTGATGTCACGAAGACCAGTGTTGGCAGCAGCAATATTGTAGGGATGGTCCAGGCTGCGATCAACCACATCAGTAATGCACGAGCAAAAATGGGTGCTCAGCAGAGCCGACTCGAGCAAACCCGCGGTGGTATCCTGGCTTACGAAGATAACCTGCGTGCAGCCGAATCGAAGATTCGCGACGTCGATATGGCTCGTGAATCCACCGAATTGGCCAAGTACCAGATTATGAGCCAAGTCTCCAACGCCATGCTGACCCAAGCCAATCAGTTGCCGTCCAGTGCGTCGCGACTTCTTGGTGCATAGTCAGCAATAGTGACCTGACAGGGATTCTTTCGAGAGTCTCTACTCGAACGGGAACCAGCCAACAAGCAGGTTCCCGTTCAGTTTTTTACATAAAGCCTGCCCTTTGACCTACAACAAATATGTAATCACTCTATTTATGACAACAAAATTGTATCCCGAAACACTTGGGCATCTACCTGAGACAAATGGGTTTCATGAGGATTATCAGGCAGGTCGTCTACAAAATGTGAGCTCAAAAACCGCAATATCCCAAACTTGGCACAGGCACTGCTAAAGATGCTTTCACAATCGACGATGCGGCCAGATGGCTGCATGACCGTGCACGAAGCTCAGACTTAAGCCGGTGGTTCATGATCGCGTGTTGTCTTTATGACGGCTCCATCACTGAACACCGGCTTTTTGTATTGACTTCAGACTCAAACGCCAACAGCTAACCAAAACAGCACAAAAAAAGCCGCCCGGCAATCGGCAGAGCCTCGCCAAAGGAGCCGAAAACCGGGCAAGCATTCACCGCGGTGAGTGGAGGCCCCTCAAAGTGAGTGGTGCCACAGCGAGGGAATCCTCCGCCAGCCGCAGACACAGTTTAGCCTTTTTCTGGTTCGTTAGCAAGACCGGAAAGCTCGGAGACTCATCATGATCGACATTCTTAGTACATTCTTCAAGAAAGTTACGCCTGCGGCAGCTATCTGCCTCTCCGTTATGACTGGTACCCCAGTCATGGCAGATGAGGCCAAACCCTTTAATCCTCTTGATCCGATTAACGAACCTATAAAAGATATTGGGAAATTCGGTCTCGACCTTCGTTTAGGTTATGAATGGAACGATTCGGATATTGAAGGGAAAGACACAGCCAAAGCTCTCAGCCTGCGTTCACGCCTGTCCTTTAAATCAGTTGATTTCGCCGGTTTCTCTGCTTTCCTCCAGTTGCAGAACAACTGGAACCTTGTGGACGACTTCTATTCCCCGAATGGTTACGGTGATACAAGTCACAGTGTGATCGCAGATCCCCCAGGCACCCGCCTGCATCAGGGATATATCGACTATAAAGGCATCGAAGATACGACCATCCGCATCGGCTATCAGGAAATCATCTTTGACGATGCCCGTTTGATCGGAAACGTCGGCTGGCGCAACAACGCTCAGTCATTTTCGGCTCTACGCGTCACCAATAAATCTATTGACGATCTTACCCTTGACCTGGTCTATGCCAGCGAGATCCACAACATCTTCAACAACGACGACCTTGATCTGAATCACCTGATCATGGCACATGCCGATTACAAATTTTCTGATGCGGTGAATGCGGCTGCATTTGCATACCTTCTTGATTCGGAAGGGGATTCCCGCGATTCTGGAACCTACGGTCTGCGGTTGTACGGCAAAAACGAAGGATTCAGCTACGACACCACACTCGCCACGCAGAGGGACTACGCCGATGGTAAAGATCATAATGGCTGGTTCTTTTCTGGTGATGTCAAGCAGAAACTCGGCAAGGTCACAGCAGGACTGGGGTACCAGTACATCTCAGGTGGTGAAGGTACAGACAAATTTGATACCCTGTTTGGTACTGCCCACAAGTTCAATGGATGGGCAGATCAGTTCCTCGGCACCGGTAGTCCCTCGGCTCTGCCTGGGGGTCTGCAGGACATGTATGCCACCTTGGGCACAAAATTGGGCGGAACCAAGTTCACGACAGCTTATCACCTCTACCATACTGCCGAAAGCACAGGTGCTTTCTCCGGTTGGTATGGTCAGGAATTCAATATCGTAGCTGCACGCAAGCTGACCGATAATCTGACTCTACTTCTCAAGTATGCCATCTACGACGAAATGCAGTCTGAACCGACTTATGACGATGCCAAGAAAGCATTTGTAGACGCCAACCCAACCTTTGATGAACAGGTTTTCTGGGTGCGTCTCAATCTGACTTACTGAGACCAAACCTGAGCTCCGGTCAGTCTCGTGGCTGGAGCTCTTCACAACCTTCCACAAACCATTTATCACCCCCATTTACAGGAAAAATTTCTAACCCATCGACCAACCCTGAACCCCAAAGTTGAGTAGCGGGAACCAGGCGAGGGTCATGCCCAGCGGCAGGGCGAGAACCCTTAAGGAGCAACCCATGAGTATACCACAGGTGTTTACCGACGAACAGAAACAGTATTTACAGGGCTTTATGACTGGCGCCTTACAGCGCGGAGTCAGTACGTCCAACGGCCAGGGTGGCGTACCCTTTGCGTCAGGCACCGGCGGCGTAGGTGCCGGCACCGGAATGGAATCCGGTGTCGGTGCTGAAACTGCCGAGGTTTTTGGCACTCCGGCAGAAGACCTTTGCAAAGAAGAACAGATCAAACTGGAACACAATGGTCTCGATATCTGGGACCGCATCGTTGCCAATGCAGATAAAGGCCTTTTCCCTGAAGGTGGCGATAACTTCCGTTATAAATTTCATGGTCTATTCTACGTAGCCCCCGCTCAGGATGCCTTCATGATCCGTTTGCGGACACCGGCATGCCAGTTGTCCGCACAACAGTTTGCCGGTCTGGGTCGCGCTGCAGAACTTTATGGCGGCGGATATTCAGATATCACCACCCGCGGCAATCTCCAGATTCGCGAAATCAAGGCCACCGACGCCGCCCGTATGCTCCTGCACGTCGATGATCTTGGCCTTACTTCCCGCGGTAGTGGTGCCGACAACCTGCGCAATATTACGGCATCTCCCACTTGTGGTTTCGATCCCCATGAAGTCTACGACACCCGCCCATTGGCAAAAGCCCTGCATCACTACATCCTCAACCATCGTGACATGTACGGTTTGCCCAGAAAGTTTAATGTCTCTTTTGACAATGGCGGGGATATCAGCGTGGTTGCAGATACCAATGATATCGCCTTCTACCCGGTACGGGTACTGAACGATAATGGTGTCGAACCTGGAGTTTACTTCCGGGTACAGCTTGGTGGCATTACCGGGCACCTTCAGTTCGCCAGTGATACGGGTCTGTTGCTGCGCCCGGAGGAATGCGTCCCGACAGCAATTGCCATGATCCGCGTCTTCATCGAAAACGGCGACCGAACCAACCGCAAACGTGCCCGTCTGAAATACCTGCTGGACAAATGGGGCGTAGAGCGTTTCCTCGAAGAGAGCGAAACCAAACTGGGATACAAGCTGAAACGCTTCCCCCTTGAGGACTGCGAACCACGACGAAAATGTATTCCCCATGGCTGGGTGGGTTTCCATCCCCAGAAACAGGAAGGCAAATTCTACCTTGGTGTCGCGATCCCGGTCGGTCGCATGCAGGCCTCCCAAATGAAGCAACTGGCCAAGATTGCCGAGCTTTATGGCAGCGGAGACATCCGCCTGACTGTCTGGCAGAACCTGATCATTCCGGATATCGACGAATCCGATCGTGATGCCGTCACCAAAGCTATCCGTGAGATCGGCTTCGATGTCGAAGCCAGCTCCATACTTGGCGGCATCGTCGCCTGCACAGGCAACCAGGGCTGCAAGTATGCCGGTGCCAATACCAAAGGTCATGCCCTGATCATCGCCCATCACCTCAATAAAAAATTTGATCTGCCCCACCCCATCAACATCCATCTGACGGGCTGTGCGCACAGTTGTGCCCAGCATTACTGCGGCGACATCGGCCTGATGGGAATTGGCGTCAAACGCGGCGATAAAACTGTAGAGGGTTACAACATTGTCCTTGGTGGCGGAGTTGATGACCAACAGGGCATCGGTCGTGATTTCCTCAAAAGCGTGCCATTCGACGAAGTCAACGGCACCCTCGAAAAGCTCCTGGCCTATTATCTGGACAAGCGGGAAGAAGATGAAACCTTCCTCGACTTCACCCGCCGACAGGAGATGGACACTTTGATTGCAGCAGTGGAGAATTAAACCATGTCTTTCTTACCTTTCATACCCGACAACTCACCTTTCAGTCTGGAACAGCGTGCCTGGCTCAATGGTTATTTCGCCTCTCTGTTCGGTGGCAGCGAAGCCCCGGGCGGCGGAATGGCTGCCAGCGCAGAACCTGCAGCACCTCCACTGACTATTGCCGTCCTGTACGGCAGCCAGACTGGCACCGCTGAGGCCTGTGCCAAGCAGGTCGGTAAGGCTATCAAGAAACTGGGTTACCTGGCCAATGTCACCTGCCTGGAATCCTATACCGTGGAACAGCTTGCCAACGAAAAAATGGTCCTGCTCCTCACCAGCACCTACGGCGAAGGCGATATGCCGGACAATGCAGAATCCTTCTGGCAGGCACTGAAAGCCGACAGTGCGCCAAAGCTGGAAAACCTCAGCTACAGCGTGCTTGGTTTTGGTGATACCAACTATGCCGATACCTTCTGCGATGCGGCTAAACACTTCGATGCGAGACTTGAAGAACTTAGGGCAACCCGCCTCGTGGATCGGGTCGACTGCGATGTCGACTACGACACCCCATTCGAAGGCTGGTTGGAAGCCTCCACAGCCGCAATAAAAGACACATTTGGTGAGCCGGGCGCAGCCAGTGCCGCTCCTTCTGGTGCGCCCGTTGCTCAACCATCCGCAACATCAGGAAGCGGAGCAACCTCTGCTTCTCCAGCTCCAGGCTGGGAACCGGTTGTGCTGGAGGGTCCACTCTACCACCGGAAGAATCCTTTCCCGGCAACTTTGGTAGAGAACCGACCCCTTAACGCAGACGGTTCTGCCAAAGACACCAGACACATCGCCATTTCCCTGCATGGCTCAGATCTTGAGTATGAAGCAGGAGATGCCCTCGCGGTCGTCCCCCGGAACTGCGCAGAATTGGTTGATGCCCTCATTGACGCACTGGGTTGTTCAGGATTTGAAATCGTGGAGCTGGAAGATGAAAGTCCCACTCCACTCCGCCATGCGCTTGCTACCCGGTTCGAAATCTCAGAAGTGCCAAAGGCCCTCCTTGATCTCATCACCGAGAAACTAGGTGGAAAGTCCTTCATGGCTCTGCTCAATGGCAGCACCCCTGCTGACGGGCAATTATCGACATATTTGTATGGTCGCGACATTATTGATGTGCTGAAGGAATTTAAAAATGTAAAAATCACGCCTCAGGAATTTATCGAGTGCCTGAAAAAACTTCAGCCAAGGCTCTATTCGATCAGTTCCAGTCCCAAGGCCCATCCCGGTGAAGTTCATCTCACCATCGGCACCGTGCGCTATGAAGCATTCGGGCGTTCCAAGAAAGGGGTTTGCAGCACCTTCCTTGCGGACCGGGTCTGCAGCAATACCCCTGTACATGTGTACATTCAGAAAAATGAAGCATTTCGCTTACCGGAAAGTCCCGACGTGCCGGTCATCATGATCGGTCCGGGAACTGGTATTGCCCCCTTCCGCGCCTTCCTGGAAGAACGCCGCGAAACCGGTGCTTCAGGCAAGAACTGGCTCTTTTTCGGCGATCAGAAACGTAGCTATGACTTCCTCTACGAGCAGCAGCTCAATGAACTTCAGGAAGCGGGTATATTAAGCCGTCTGGACCTTGCTTTCTCCAGGGATGGCGATGAA
>MDTD01082517.1_pt1 | contig 15775 bp, 10 predicted proteins | sample 811221 | NCBI WGS metagenome assembly MDTD01 (sample SAMN05326646, study PRJNA326480) | marine metagenome | isolation source: seawater | place: Pacific Ocean: South West | collected 2011
CAACCAAAAAAAAATCAAACTTCACCTTCTTTTACTAATATCTTTGTTTTTAGTGAGTTGTGAAAACAAATCGTTAAAAACCGGATACATAGATATTAATCAAATTAATAAAGAATTTAAATTGGCTATTCAGTATGATAAGCACATTAAAAAGTTAGAAAAAGAAATAGCTTTGAAAATTAGCCCATTAAAAGTTGAACTGGATTTGTTTGAAGAAAAAATAACCACACTCAGTAGCAGTAAAGAAGAAATACCTCAAAACATACTTGAAAACTTTTACAGATTAAGACATAAGTATTCATTAGAAGAAAAAAATGCTCACCAAATCATTTCTGACTCTGTTGAGTTATATCGTGAAAAACTGAATGCTCAAATTAACAAACATGTTTACGATTATGCGCAGAAAAATGGATTTGATTATGTGTATTCTCCAGCGGGAACAGGTACGTTTATGTATGCCGATTCAAGTTTAAACATTACAAAAGAAGTTATTTATTATTTGAATTCCAGACAGTTGCACTTATAAAAAATAAAGTGTTTAAATCCCAATTTTATTCGGTAAGCTTGATGGAGTTTTTTTATTAATTTTGATGTAAACATTAAAACACCTTTTTATGGGATGGTTTAAGAGAATGAAAGATAATATTGCTACTCCTACTGTGGCAAAAAAGGAAACACCTGAAGGTCTTTGGTACCAATGCAAAAAATGTAAAGCCATGATGACTGCAGAGGAACACAAAGAAAACTTTTGGGTTTGTCCGACCTGTGAACATCATGAAAGAATCAATTCTGTTGAGTATTTTTCTTTTTTGTTTGATGGTGGTAAGTATACTGAGTTAAGCCCTAAATTAATTTCTGGTGATCCTTTAAAATTTGAGGATACAAAAAAATACAAAGACAGATTAATTGCAGCAAAAACAAAAACCGGGTTACACGATGCTATAAGCACAGCTTATGGTAAAATGGAAGATCTAGATGTTGTTATTGCTTGTATGAACTTTAATTTTATTGGTGGTTCTATGGGTTCCGTAGTTGGAGAGAAAATATCGAGAGCCATTGATCATTGTATTAAATACAATAAACCTTTCATATTAATTTCAAAATCAGGTGGGGCAAGAATGATGGAAGCAGCTTTATCGCTAATGCAAATGGCTAAAACTTCTGCCAAACTTACTTTACTTGCAGATGCCGGGTTACCCTTTATTTCGTTTTTAACCGACCCAACTACAGGTGGTGTTACTGCATCCTATGCTATGCTTGGTGATATTAATATTAGTGAACCCAACGCATTAATTGGTTTTGCAGGCCCAAGAGTTGTGAAAGAAACAATTGGAAGGGACTTACCAAAAGGCTTTCAAACTGCTGAATTTGTATTAGAACATGGTTTCTTGGATTATATCGTGGATCGAAAAAACATGAAATCAAAACTAGCACAGTCCATACGTCTTTTCATGAATTGAGTATAAATATTTTTTACTAAAAAGAGCCTCAGTTAATACTGAGGCTCTTTTGTTTTATTCATATTTCACTGGGGTTTTCCCGTCTTTATAAAGTTTTCCTTTGGAATTACTTTTTGAACCTGAAGATTCTGATTGAGATGAACAATCGGAATCGCTTCCATCTCGAAAGAAAAAATAACTGGTGTTTTGACTTAAAAAATCCCCAAGCCTAAGCCAGGAAATATCGATTTTTAGGCCTGCGTTTAAAGTGAATAAAAACGGAGATGATATTTTTTCATTATAGTCAATATACTGACCATCAAAAGTAAATGAATTAAAATCGATATAATCAACGGGTTCTCTCCCTTTTAATATACTCATACCAAAATCAAATGAAAAACCTTGAAAAGGTTCTATGTACATTCCAATTTGTGCACCGTATTGGGAGATGTTTTTTGTTTTTATAGTTTGACTCCAATATGTACTATTGTCCTCTTGAACTATATCGAAATCGAGATTTTCATAGGTGTAATATATTGCTCTACCTGCGTTTATACCAAAGTAATATCGAAGTTTATTATATTCAAATATTCCATTCAACTTAAATTGCCAATTGTACCAGCTATTGCTTAAAGTATATATTCCAAGTGGTAGCCCGGTAGTTTCTTTCCCGTTGTTACTTATTATCCAGTCAAAACCAGTTTCCAACCCCATATTATTTGACCCCATATGGATGTGGCTGAGTCCAAACTTGACGCCAAAGCCACTGCTGTAACTGTCTTTCTTGAAATTACTTAAAGAACTTGAATACAAACTATTGAGGGAAAAATCGAGTTGAGAAACTGCTATAAATGACGAACTTATAAATGAAAGGAAGACCAGAATCTTTTTCATGGTTCATGGTTTTTAATCTTAACAAAACTTTAACAAATACTATGCCGAAATATCCAGAGTGAAATGTAAAGAATTTGCAAAGTAAACATTAAGTTTTTGTTCTTGAAAAATAATGTTGTTCTGAATCTGTTTTCCAAAAAAACTATGACTATGAAAAAAGATAAAATGAACGCTCTTGAACGAAACTCATCCATGTTTTTATTGATCGGATTGGCTATTAGCTTAAGCTTTTGCTTATTGGCTTTTAAATGGAAAACATATAGACAAACCGAAAAAAGAGTTTGGATTTCGATTGACAATTCCATCGACACACTGGAGTTACCTCCTTCAATTAACATTCCTCAACCTAAGGCTTTTATCCCGAAAACTAAAAAACATAACAATTTTGTAAAAGCTTCTGAATTTAGCTTAAATGAAGCAATTAAAGAAGAATATGAAAATATGATGACAAAAGAAAATCAAACTACCCAGAAAGAGTTCGAGGATGATTTTACATCGGAGGATTATATAGAAGAACTGGACTCTTTACCTTTTAAACCGGATATAACCAACCCTTCAGTTTATCCGGTTTTGAATACGAGAAGGTGTCAAAAATATAAATCCAATAAGGATCAATATTTATGTTCTTTAGAATACATAAAAAATAGAATAAAAAATCAACTTTACACTCCTGATATGCTGTTTGAGGAAATTCGATTTTCAGTGGCTTTTAAAATAGACACATCTGGTAAAGTTGTGAATATCAAAATAGTTGGTACAGATGACTCTCTAATCAAAAATTCTGCAAAAAAAATACTGTCCAATACCCCTCTTTTTTCTCCCCCCATTTTACACGGAGAAAAAAGAGTCATGAAAAATCATTTTGGGGTCATAATAAAAAATGAATAATTTCAGTTTTATTAACATAATCCTGCTTTGTGAGACGATTATTAATCGCTAACTTGTACTTTCTTTGTAATTCGAAAATAATGAGAAAATTTAGTCTTTATGTGTTGGTTCTATTTGGACTTTCACTACATCTTAACGGTCAAGAACAATCAAGCCTTCTGTGGGAAATATCAGGTAATGGCTTAAAGAAGAAATCCTATTTATATGGCACCATGCATGTGAGTAACAAAATTGCCTTCCATTTGGGCGATACGTTCTTTATGGCTCTCGATCAAGCGGATATGGTGTGTTTAGAGTCTGACCCTGGAAAATGGATTGAAGAAATGTATAATTCTGACAATGGGTTGATGATGAATAGATACAGTAGTTTTTATGACTACAGCAACAAAAATTTTTACCAAAAACTTGTGAATTTTGATGAGCCGGAGAAAAAGGATCTGGAGAATGCTCTAAGACAAAAACATTCATTGGAAAATGGTTTTTTATACAGAGGTTCAAATTATAATGATGAGTATGAAGAAAACACTTACCTGGATTTATTTATTTATCAATATGCGCGCAAAAACAAAATTGACGTTTTAAACCTGGAGGATTTTAAAGAAACAAATCGACTTCAAATATTATCGATGCTTCCGGACGAAGATGAGGATGACGAGGAAAAACAAAAGCAAAAAAATAAAAACAAAAAAAGCTATTATTCCAAATGGAATAAATACATGAGTGTTCGTGAGGCAATGGAAGATGCTTATCGAAACGGTAAGCTTAACATAATTGATTCAATCACAAAAATGACCTCTAAATCAGATGCCTATCTCCATTATTTTTTACATGAGAGAAATAAAATTATGGTTAAAGGTATTGATACTTTAGCACAGAAAAAAAGCATATTCATTGGTGTAGGTGCCGCTCACTTACCTGGTGAAAAAGGGGTTATTAATTTACTTAAGGAGAAGGGCTATACGCTTCGTCCTATTGTACGAGTCAAATCTGAGGTAGCAAAGGAAAAGAAAAATGAAATTGAAAAAGTGTTTTTGGATATTCCATATACAAAGCAAACTACCAAAGACGGTTTCATCTCTGTAAATTTACCCGGAAAACTTTATGAGACTAAAGGTCGTTCCGGAGACTTACAATACTTCTACCCCGATATGGCAAATGGTGGAAACTTTTTCATTTCGAGGTTCCAAACATACTTCCCTTTAAACGGAACTACCCCTGAAAAATGGCAATTAAAAATAGATTCGTTGCTTTTTGAGAATGTTGAAGGTAAGATAATTGAGCAAGAGGAGGTTAAAGTTTCAGGATTTAAGGCAATAAAAATATTAAATGAAACCCGAAAAGGAGATTATCAAAAAAGATTAATCGTTTTCACTCCTCTGGAAATCATCTTTTTTAAGATGTCCGGGACTGGCGAATGGGCCAAAAAGTATGGAGATCTTTTTGTTAATTCAGTTGAAATTAATCAGCAGGAAAACTCACCTAACAAATACGTTTCTCATTTGAACGATTACGAAATAACCTTTCCTGGTCCGACTATTAATACGGTTCACGCATTTGACATCTCATCCTCTCCCCCTAAATACGATGTGCAATGTTACGATGATTCGGACAGCAGCTATTTTATTTTACAATCCGATTGGTTAACGGATTTTGGATACATTGAAGAGGACACTTTTGAATTGAACTATCTCTTTACTGTTTTTGCTGAAAAATTTGATTCTGTTAAAACAAGAAAAACAGTTGAGGTAAATTCAGATAACGCGTCTGGATACATTGTAACTAATGAAGGTGACACTATTTTTCTTAAATCTTATATATGGAAAAATTTTTACTACCTGTTGGCTGCAAAATCCAACTCAACAAAAGCTGAAAACTTTTTTAATTCCTTTAAAATAACAGACAATTACAAGGAGGATGAATATGTTCATTATCACGACACTGTTCTTCGCTACAAGGTTTCAACACCCGTAACTCCCCCGGAAATGGAGGACTTATACAATTATGTAAGGAGACAATCATCGTCCAGAAAAAAAGAAGATTGGGATTATGTAAAACAATATCGACATTTTTTCTACAAAAAAAATTACGAAACAATAAAGGTTAAGTATTTAAAACACAGCGATTACTACCATTTTGAAACTTTAGATGAATTTTGGAAAGATGAATTGAATGATTATTTGGAAGGAGGGTATATTGTAAAAAAAGAAGAATACGATAACAACGACACTATGCCAAGAGCTCATGTTCTGGTTTCCGATACAGGAAGTCAAAAAGTGGTTGAAATATTAACTTTGGTAAACAAAGGTGTTGTTTATACTGTCAGAGCAGCATATAATGCTGCACAACCGCGATCAAAATATATTTCAACATTTTTTGAAACGTTTGAGCCGGACCGAGATACATTACTGGGAAAAACAATAACTGTTTCGAATGCTCCTATGTTTTTTGCGGATTTGTCCAGTGGTGATTCTGTAAGAATAGATAGAGCTGTAAATCTTACCAATAGAATTACTTTTACTAAAGAACATGTAGACAGTATGATGTGGTATATCGATAATTTCGAATTCCCTGAAGATGATGAAGAAGGAACAGCGGACTACTTAATTCAGCAACTTGGATATGTTAAACATCCAAATATTGTTAACTATCTTAAAGAAAAGTACGAGGCATCAACCGATGATTTTACAAAACAATTTTCAGTATTAAAGGCTCTTGCAAAGTACGGTACAAAAAAATCGTATCTGGCAATGAATAAATTAATGCTTCAAGAGCCTCCTATTACAAGTAATGAAAATCCTATTGAATCTTTCTTTTATTATCTGGACGATTCTCTTTCTTTGACGTCTAAGCTTTATCCGGATATATGGGACTTGATGCTTTATACCGATTACAGAGAATCGGTGTACTCGCTAAGCGCTATGCTTTTAGACAGTAATTTAATTAATCCGAAAACATATAAGCGTGAAAAGCCTTTGATTTTAAGAGAAGCCAAAGGTACTACTACGACGAATAAATCAGGATACAGAAGCTCCTATTCAAGCTCAATTCGATTAAAAGACACGGATGTGATCTGGAGTTTTGGAGAACAGCATGAATATCCGGTTAGTACAATAGACCAATTTGTGATTACAGAGTACCTTAAGCTTCTTATGCCGTATTATAAAAAAGATAAAAAAGTTTCAAATTACGTAAATTCCCTTCTTACTCATGAAGATATGGACTACCAATTTGTTGCGACTGTAATGCTCACAAAATACAACCAGGAAGTTCATGATAGTTTGTATTTGAACTTATCAAAAAGCCCAGATTATAGATTTGCTTTTTATAAAGCATTAAAATTTATTGGAAAAGAAGATAAGTTTGTTGAAGATTACCTTTCTCAACAAAAATTAATGGAATCAGCTATTTTCGCTTCCTCTTCTGTTGATGAAGAAGACAGTTTGAAATTTATTGAAAAGAGATATATTAAAAACAAATATGATGAAGGTTATGTATATTTCTTTAAACATCAATCAGACTACAATAATAAATGGTACATTCATTATGCTGGTTTACAGCCCAAAGACACAACTCAAATTAATTCGAAAACCAATCTTGATTATATCGAAAGAAAAGCTTCGTCGGTTTACACAGAAGATGAAATTACCAAAGAGATTGACGATTGGGTTAAGTATTTAAATTTAATTGGAAGAGAGAGAGCTGCCAGTAAATCAAGCTCGGAATATTCTTATTACGACTAATCAATTTAAAACAAATAAAAAAAGGAGCAAAAAATTGCTCCTTTTTTTTGCTTATAATTATAACTTTATAAACTCTTGTTTAAGATATCTTTTACGTTTTCAAGCAATTCCACTGAAGCATCGATTTCATCCTTCCGAATGGATACCGACTCTATATTTGCACCAATTGGAATACCTTTGTTTAATGAAAAATTAACCAATTCTTTAAACGTCCTTACACACGTATCAATTGAAGCTCCTAGTATGTCTTCAGAATGAGTCAAATCATTTTTTAACCACTTTGGAAAATGTATACCCAACCACTTCATGAATTCCATTGTTTTTTTTGATCCGCAAGGTGAAAAGGTCATCATTATTGGTACCAATGGAAGATTATTCGATTTTGAATAGTAGTAGTAATCGGATAACATATTTTTGGAGGCTTCAACATTATAAACAGCCTGTGTTGTAAAATAACTGGCTCCACTTTTAATTTTAGAGGTTATTCTTAAATGCTCGTCTTTTTTCGCAAAGTGACGCTCAGGTATAGCCACTCCCCCAACTAACATTTCTGACGCAAACTCATTTCTTAAGCTATATGCTTTCTCAAGCGAAACTTTTGAAGATTGAGAACTGGAAGAATTACCAATAAAAACACCCAGGTCTCCTTTGTTGACATTGTTTAACATCCAATTTTTTAACGAATCCTCAGAGTGTTTTCCAACAACTTGAAAAAGAACTTTTGGTAAATTCAATTCCGATAAAAAATCTCCACTATATTTTTGTGGCTCAAAAGTAGGTAAAAACGGAAAAGGACGTTCCTGATTGTTTCTGGCTGACTCATCTTGTATATCATACAGAACAACTCCATCAATATCCAAACTCTGAATTCTATTCAAATGTTTTGAGGCAATTTCTCTTACTCTTGAAACATCGGTATTTTCCTTTGGAGGAGTCATACCATATAATACAATTCCTGATTCTTTATTTAAAATCTTATCTCTTAACATGTTCATTTATTGCTATCTGATCGACGAAATTAAAACTTATTAATGACTTACATTTTACTGTCCTGGATGCTTTCTAAAAAATCATCAATTTTTTTGACAACTGTTTTTAAGTTGTCCTTGACAAAAGGCGATTTTAATTTTGCCTCTTCCACTAATCGTGTGAAGGGTAAACTACCTCCTAAATCACAAAGATGAAGATAATCTTTCCATGCTGAACTAAAGTTTTGTTCGCTTTTTTCCCAAAACTGAAAAGCACATACCTGAGCCAATGCATAATCAATATAGTAAAATGGAACTTTAAATAAATGTCCTTGCTTTTGCCAAAATCTACCAGAATTTAAATATCTATTGTTATCCTTATCGGCAGATAAATCGTATTTTTTTTCAATTTCCAACCATCCTTTGTTTCTTTCTTCAATCGAGATGTCAGGATTTTCATATACAAAATGCTGAAATTCATCAATTGCTGCACCATAGGGTAAAAAGCTGATAGAACCACTCAAATGAGAAAATTTATACTTTTCTTCATCTTCCTGAAAAAAAGAATTCATCCAGGGATAGGCAAAAAACTCCATACTCATGGAATGAATTTCAGCTGCTTCATAGGTAGGGAAATAATATTCAGGAATTGGTTGAGACATACTTCGAAAAAATTGAAAGGTATGACCAGCCTCATGAGTTAAAACATCAACATCATGAGCTGTTCCATTGAAATTCGAAAAGATGAATGGATATTTATACTTCCCAAGTATTGCAGCATATCCACCAGCCATTTTTCCTTCTTTTGATTTTAAGTCCATAAGCTCATGTTTGAGCATAAATTGAAAAAATTCGTTGGTTTCATCGGACAGTTCTCGATACATGTTTTCACCATTCTTTACAATTTCCTCAGGTGTACCTTTGGGTTTAGGATTACCCGATTGAAATTTAAAACCTGCATCATAATATTTCAATGAATCTAATCCAAGTCTTTTCTTTTGACGAACTTTTAATTTTTTTACTACAGGAACTACATATTCAAGAATTGCTTGTCGATATTCTGATACATCCCTGGAATTATAATCAGTTCTATTGAGCTTTTTATAACCCAATTCCACATAATTTTTAAACCCCATTTTTGTTGCGGTTTTATGCCGAATATTAACGAGTTCATGATAGATTTGATCGAATTTATCTTGCTGCTTCTCTAAAGAGGTGTACAATGCTTCAGCGGCCTCTTTTCTGAGTATTCGATCTGGAGAGGACAGCAAAGGAGAAATATTACCAATTGAATACTTTTTTTCTCTCACTGTAATCTCCAATTGAGCGATTAATACATTGTATTCAGATGTAAGTTTATTTTCCTCTTTTAATAGGTCAATGGTACTTTGATCAAAAGATTCCTGCTTGACTTTGGCGAGGTTTATAAAATGCTCACCAAAGACATCAGAAAGTTCTTTTTTAAATGGACTTTCAATAACAGCAGAATAGTATTCATTGATTACAGCGCTGTATCTCGGTGTATTCTCATCAAAAAATTTATTTTCTTTATCATAAAATTCATCGTTCGTATTTATTGAATGACGTATGTTTACAATTGATTGATTAGTTTCCACCTCGTTTCTCGCCTCCTTGATTTGTTTCATTAAATCAATTTGGATCTGAGGTGAATCAGCAGTTTTAAAATCTGAGATTAAGGTTTCAATATTGCGAATCAACTCATCCAGGTCTGGTCTTGTGTATGGAATGTCTCTGAATTTCATTTTTATTTATCTAAAAAAAAAGTTCACCGCTTGGTGAACTTAATAATTAACCATTTTGTTTTAATTATATTCTTTTACCGTCTTTGAATCGTACAAGAAAAGCTCCTGTAAAACCATTTGACTTTGCCTTCTCGATATTTGATCTGGCCTCATACTCTGAAGAAAATTTACCGGAATAGTATTTATACAAATTTCCGACCTTTATAAAATGAACATCAGGTAAATTACCAAATACTTCCAAATCTTTTTCTGAAGAAAATACACCCAGCTGTACTTTGAAAACTACCTCTGATTTAATTGTTTCTTTTTCAGTTTTTACTTTTGTTTCAATAATTTCTTTTGAGTCTGTTTTCGCTTCTGAGTTATCTATATTTTCTTTATCACCGTTCGAAATTTCCTCGGATGATTCTTTACCCGATGTTGGATCTGTATCAATTGAAGCATCATCATTTCCTTTTGGCTCGATTGCCTTTGTTGTTATTGGTGGAACAACAACTACTTCGTCATTCGTGTTAGATTTTGATTTTTCAACGATTCTTACCGAGGAACTGGTTAAATTATACTCTGTTCTTTTACCCTCTTTAACATAATAAAACTTACCTCCTAAATCGAAAGACCCTGAAGAACTCCCTTGATAAACCAATTTGTATTCAGCTCTGAAAGATTCACCATCCGGCATGGTAAGCCAAATAATTCTTAATTTTCCATCTTCACAAATAAAGTTACCTGTTGCGGAATTCATTTCTTCTGCCTTAAAATCTGCAGGTATATTTTCCATAAGTTTTGCAAAACCTTCCTCACCTTCTTTTTTAACAGTAATGGTTACTACAACAGATTGACCTTGACGGATTTCATCAGGAAAAACTTTTCTTTCAACAGTTATTGCTGAAACACTGGAAGTTAAACCTATTAAGAAAGCTAAAAAAGCACAAATTTTACTCATTTTTCCACGCATGTTTTAAAACTTTGTAAAGTTAAACTTGAATATCCTGATAAAAATAATAAAGTTCCTTTAATTATTAACTATACATATTTAATTGGTTCTCAGAAACTCATCTATTTTGTGTACTTAGGATCTAATGCATCTCTTAGACTATCCCCAATTAAATTATATACAGTTATGGTTATGAAAATTGCAAAACCAGGAAAGATCACCAACCACCACGCATCAAATTCTTCTTTTCCTAAACTCAATAAACTTCCCCAGGTAACAATATCCTCAGGTACTCCTATTCCTAAAAAAGAAAGGGAGCTTTCAACTAAAATTGCAGAGGCTACTCCGAATGCAATTGATACAAAAACAGGCGCTAAACCATTTGGAAGTGCATGTTTAAAAATAATCCTAAAGTTACTGTACCCAAGTACCTGGGCAGCCTGAATATATTCCAACTCTCGTAATTTAAGAAATTCTGCTCTTGTAAATCGCGCTATTCCTGTCCAAGATGTAGCACCAATTATTATCATTAAAACAAAAAGACTTCTTTCTTCTAAAATTGCAGCAATTGTTATAATTAAAAGAAGGGTTGGGAGAGAGTTCAAAACTTCAATACATCGAGAAACGTAGGAATCAATTTTTAATGGAACCATTACACCCAAAAAACCTCTCAATCGAATATATTTTCCAATTAGATTAAATAAAACCAAATAGAACAGAAACAACAAAACTCCAAATAAAAAACTCATAGAGCCTGAGAAAACACCTTCCTGAAATGCATTTTTCATAGATTCTGTTCGAATTAAAAAACCGTAATAAAAACCGAAAAAGAGCCCTAAAAAAGTTAAGTACTTTCTGAGTCTTGTTAGTTTATATCGTGTATCTCCATAAAAACCAGCCAAAGCTCCAAGAAAAACACCAATTAAAGAGGCTATTCCCATAGATAAAATACCAACTGTAAGTGAAATTTTTGTTCCATGAATTAAACCACTTGCAACGTCTCTTCCAAGGCCATCGGTTCCAAAATGATGCCTTAATATCCAGGGAGATTCCTTCATACCATCATGACTTCTATATTTTTGAGTGTCATTTGGACCAACAAAATCAGTATTGTATTTATCAAATTGCTCTGGTGAATAGGGAATCAATGTCCACACAACAAAGTCCTTTTTAAGCCGACGCCAATCAACTGTATTAAAAACCAATTCCTCTTTTATGCCTGACTCAGGATTAACTACAGAATCTGAATAAGATTCATTAAATAGAGTTTGAAATACAGGGTAAAAAGTTTTACCACCATAACTGACGTAAAGAGGTTGTTTATTGGCAATGAACGGAGAAAATAATGCAATTAATATGAGAAATATCAGAATATAAACAGACCATAAACCCGCTCTGTTTTTTTTAAACTGTTGCCATGCATGTTTACGAAATAAGAATTCGTTTTTCTCTTTATTGCTCATTTACTTCGTTAATGAAATTCTTGGATCAACTGCCGCATATAAAATATCAGCAACAATATAGCCAAAAACTGTCAGCGCTCCTGAAATTGTAAATACGGCTAATATCATCGGATAATCCAGGTTTAATATGGCGTCGTATCCCAACTTACCCATTCCTGGAATATTAAAAATACTTTCTAAAATTAAAGAGCCTCCTACTGTTGCTGGAAAAATATTAGCAAAAACAGTAATAATGGGTATCAAAGAATTTTTAAGTACATGCTTTAAAACAACCGTACTCTCTTTAAGACCTTTAGCTCTTGCTGTTCTTATGTAATCTTTAGTAAAAACATCCAACATTCCCGCTCTCATAATTCTACTCAAAAAAGCAAATGAACTGTATGTATATGCAACCAAAGGCAAAATAAAGTAAGGAGCCTGATGCTTTATTTTTTGAAACAATGACCAATTGTCATCAAAAATTTCCGGATCGTATATCCCGCTTTCAGGAAACCAAACAAAGAAGTCCGGATTTGCAAAAGTGTACAAAAGAACCGTTGCAACGAAAAAAGAAGGCAATGAATAAAGACTAAACAAAACAAAGCTTGACCACCGATCGAATTTACCACCCCGTTTTGATGCTGATATTATACCTACAGGAATACTAACAACATATGACAAAATAATGGAAAATAAAATCAACCAAAAGGAAACAGAAAAAGCATTAAAAATTTTATCTCTAACATACGTACCGTCCTCAAAGCTTATTCCAAAATCACCTCTTACTACTCCTTTTCTACCTCGATCAATATGAACATTGTAGATACCATTTGATTTAACAACTTCTATTTGGCGTCCATTATCGTAAAATTCAATTCGATCGAGCTCTTTGTATGAAGATTTAAATACTGTGTCCTTAACAAGTGTCCCTGAGGTAAATTGGCTCCATTTTCCTTCTTTCAAAACAAACTTAAATTCATCAAAGGCAAACACACCATTTTTAACTTGAATGTTTACCAATGTATCTATGTTTTTTTTTAGACCAAAATCTCCCAACAACCACAAATGATACTGATTATTCATTCCATACCAATTGATGGATGGAATGTATTTTTTCCAGGAATTTCCTTTTGTATTTATATTCTCAACACTTTTCGAAAGCCCCTTAAGCCCTTCTTTTTTACCAAGAGAGTCAGACAATGAGTTGATTAAATTGAATTTCTGGTTTAATTCATTTTTTGAGGTAACATCCGTTAATCCATTTAGGTTAAAAATTAACTGAGACTTTACAGAGAGCTCTTTTTTGGAAAGTAATGAATCAGGATAAATCAACTCCAGTGAATCAATTGGTCCCTTAATATTCTTGTATAAACTGGATACCAATTCCCAATCACCAACATCCCGAGTTAAAGACTTTGCAGATTCGCGATGATTTTTATCGACCAGTCGATATAAAGTATCACAATCTGTAATTGTACCAAGACTGAAATAAAAAATCGGCTTATCCAAACCTAATTTTTCACGCACCAATTGTTTTGTTCTTTGATTTGCGTCTGAATTTTGAGACGCTGTTCCGTCCTGACCCATAGCCGTCACAATTTTAGAGACAGGATCGCCTGGAGCATTAGTACTAATTAAAAAAGACAATAAACTGATAATAATTAAGGTTGGTACAAAAACCAATAGTCGCTTGAAAACATATGGAGTTATCCTTTTCGTAAATCGAACTATTTTGCCTCTTTTACTCAATTTGATTTCTTTGTTTTGTACTCTTCCTTCAACTTAAGAGTATTAATTAATATACTTGGAGATTCCATATATCCCTCTGCATTTTCAAAGCGCTTGTGTATAACCAATGTTTTTTGTGGACTCAATAAAAAAATATAAGGTTGTTCATCGTATAATCGTTTTTGAAAAGCATGATGTGCAGCAAGGTGTTTTTCTTCATCAAGGTTTATGTTAATCTCTCGAATTAAGGAATCCGAAGAAGCATCACCGAAACCTGTGAAATTATAGCCTTGATTTTTCCAGTTTTCAGTACCCCACAATTGATCCGGGTTCGAATAACCTGAACCGCTTATCCACGCACCAGCCATTAACTCAAAGTCGTGCTTTTGAGCCTTATTATAAAATGTAGCAAACTCCATTGGATTCCCTACGGCGATGACCCCTATTTTTTTAAAGTTCTCTTTTACTGTTAAAAATATTTCTTTTGCGCTTGACGACCCTGTCATATAGGAGTATTTAAACTGAAATTTTATTTTTTCTCCATCTATTTCTTTATCAAGGATGTGATCACCATCAGTATCGGTCCAACCAGCCTCTTTAAGAAGAGTTTTTGCTTTTTCTAAATCGTATTCAATTGGTTTTAAGTTGTTATTATATCTGTAATTAAAAGGATTGGTATTGGCAACTTGACGACTTGCATAGCCTGCAAATATAATTTCAATAATCTCATCAACCGGAACTGCATGAGCAAGAGCTCTCCTTACCTTTTGATCAACAAAAAACGGTTTAAACTTCATTGGATCTGGCCGCATATTGTACCCAAGGTAATAATAAACAAACTCCCCCTTATTGACCGTAAAATAATTTTCATTAAAATAGTCTCTCTCTTTCAATTTTGAAATGGTTTTTGGTCCAAACCTATATACTCCATCTAATCTTTCATTCATCAAGGCCAATTTCACACCTGTTTTATCAGATATTTGCTTAAAAATAATTTTTTCAGGATAGGCTAGATTATAAATGCAAGTATCTCCTTTTGTCCAGTGATTTTCTTTTTTTACAAGTGTAACATGGCTACCAATTTTAAATTCAGATACTTGATAAGCTCCTAACCCAACTATTTTTTCTGGATTAAAAGAATATTCTTGACCATTAAATTTTTCAAACCATCTTTTATGTTCTTTTGTAAAATTAAAATTTTCAATTCCTATTATCGGAACATCATTTAATTTACCATCTTCATCCCAAAACGACTTTTGAAGAATGGGAATTTCTGAAAAAATCTCTTTTGCATCATACCTGATTTCTTTTGATTTATAATAAACCACTCTCGGATTGATTGAATCCAACCAAACATTTTCAAAAACACTGGAATAGATAGATCTTTTACCTGGATTATTGGTTAATGGAGAAATCATCAATTTTACAGAAAAAACAACATCCTCGCCCATTAAAGGACTTTGATCATCCCAACGAATGTTCTCTTTTAATTCAAATTTATAGGTCGTTAAATCCCCCACTGTATCCGGAAGGGATTTGCATAATATGGGTATTTGCTTGAACGTTCTGACGTCCGTGAAATGAATATATTTTTGTGTGTAATGACTAATTATTGATTTTGGACTAGAGCTTTTAATCAAAGGATGTAAAGACTCTGGAAGTGTAAGCATATGATAGATTACTGCATTTTTGGACAAATCTCTTTTTTTGACACATGACGATAGTCCGAGAAGAACGGCTATAAAAACAATAGTTTTTTGACAATTCAATGTAAATTTCATCCGGAAACAAATATATGATTTTCAACGATTAAGAATCGTTTTTTGAATTATAAAATATCTTTAGTTTTAGTATTTTGTCACCTTTATCGTAAAGAAGTGTTAACATATATTTCGCAAAAAAGCCATTGATGATTCAATGGCTTTAATTTCTTTAATTGGCAATATTATTGATTATCGCAATAAGGAAACTCTTCCATA
>MDTD01121015.1_pt1 | contig 15774 bp, 12 predicted proteins | sample 811221 | NCBI WGS metagenome assembly MDTD01 (sample SAMN05326646, study PRJNA326480) | marine metagenome | isolation source: seawater | place: Pacific Ocean: South West | collected 2011
AGCCCTCGGAGAAGCTCTATCGTGAAGGAAAAAAGGGAGGGTTCATGCCGTCTCCTTTCAAGTTCAGCCGGCATGGAGAGAGTGGATTGGAGTTCAGCGAGAGCGTTCCGAACCTTGCCCGGCTGGCTGATGATGTCTGCATCGTACGATCGATGCACACCGATGTGCCCAACCACGAGCCTGCCCTGTTGCAGATGCACACCGGGGTGGTGCAGCCCACCCGGCCGTCGCTGGGCTCATGGGCGCTCTATGGGCTGGGTTCGGAGAATGAGAACCTGCCGGGCTATGTGGTGCTGCGCCCCAGTCCAAGGACGGTGGTGGGGCCGGCCCTCTGGAGCAACGGGTTTCTCCCCGCCCGTTTTCAGGCTACCAGTATCATCACCCGGGAACTGGAGATCAGCAAGTTGTTGCCTCATATCAGGAATCGTTCGAGGGACACGAATGCCCAGCGCCGGCAGCTTGACCTGCTCGGGACCCTGAACTCCGAGCACCTGCGCGAGCGAGAGGGTGACGGGGAACTGGAGGCCGAGATCCGGGCCATGGAAACGGCCTACGCGATGCAGATGGAGGCAACCGAGGCGCTGGATCTCACTGGTGAGTCGGAGTCAACCCGCGAGATGTATGGCTCAAGCCGTTTCGCGAATTCCTGCCTGCTGGCCCGGCGTCTGGCTGAGCGGGGGGTGCGCTTCACCACAGTCTACTACACCAACGACAATAACAACCAGCCCTGGGACACGCACAAGAATCACAATGAGGGTCACAAGGGGCTTTGTGCTGATGCTGACCAGGCGGCGGCAGCCTTGATCGCGGACTTGAAGCAGCGGGGACTCCTGGAGGATACCCTCGTTATTTTCGGGGGTGAATTCGGGCGGACTCCCTTCGCGGAACAGAAGAAAGACTCCAAGCCGGGCCGTGACCACCACAGCACGGCCTTCTCCTATCTGCTGGCAGGCGGTGGAGTGAAGGGAGGATTTGTCTACGGCTCTTCCGATGAGTTCGGGATGCACGCGCAGGAGAATCCCATGCATGTGCATGACTTCCACGCCACCGTCCTGCACCTGCTCGGGATCGATCACGAGCAGCTCACCTACCATTATGCTGGTCGTGATTTTCGTCTTACCGATGTAGCTGGCAAGGTGGCGACGGGAATTCTGCAGTAACATGCGGAACGGAGCGGTCATGAAATCTCATGCCGGATGAGCGAGCTGCTAGCCAGTCTCACCCGTCGCCAGATCCTCCTCCTGACGGTAGGGGTTGAAGCAGGAATGGGCCTGCTCGCCTTGGGGCTGGGATGGGCTTTTAATCTACCGGTGACCGAATGGGTGCGACCTGATAAAACCGGGTTCGTTCTCGGCGTGCTTGGCATCGCGATTCTTCTCGGGACTCTCCTGCTGTGTCGACTTTTCCCGGTGGGTCCCGTTGGTCGGCTGATGCGCTTCGTAGATGCTGCGGTGAAACCACTTTTTCGGAAGTGTCGACCGGGAGACCTCCTCTTGATCGCGATCCTTGCCGGGGCCGGAGAGGAGCTTCTTTTCCGGGGTCTTATTCAAGGTGCACTGGCCCAGTGGTGGGGAGAGTGGACAGCTCTCGGAGTTGCCAGTGTCCTCTTTGGCCTGGCTCACTGTATGACGCGGGAATATGCGGTTTTTGCCATGGTGTTGGGGTTTTTTCTCGGATGGCTGGTGCTCGTAACCGGAGATCTCACAGCTGCCATCATTGCTCACGCAGGATATGATTTTGCAGCCCTGCTTCTTCTGACGAGAAGAGGGGGAGTGGAAGGGGCTTCGGATCGTGGGACCGGGGGCTGACCCGGGGACCAGGAGGCGAAAGCCACCACGAGGAGAGGGCCTGCAATTTAATTGCATGGCTCCGGCAATATGGGCACCTTCCATTTCCCATGAAGATTCTTCTCTTAGGTGTTATGGCGTTGTTCTTGATTCCCCTTGCGGAAGCGGAGATGCGGGAATGGACGGCCGCTGATGAGTCGAGGACCCTTGTTGCCGAGTATGTCAGCTCCCGCGATGGGAAGGTCACTATCCGGCGTAAGCGGGACCGGCGTATATTCACCCTTTCCCTCGCGACTCTTTCGGAGCAGGACCGGGAATACGTCAGACAAAGGGAAGAGGGTTCGTCCGGCGGTGATGCTGCGGAGGCGCAGGACGCAGAGGGAGAATTCGCGAAATTAATTACTGGGGACTGGGAGCGATCGGAAGGGCATGGATTGAAATACCGTATTTACGGGGCGCGTAAGTTGCGGAGGGGAAAGGGAGAGGGTTACCCTCTTGTCGTCTACCTGCACGGCAGGGGTGGGGATGTCATGACTCCCGAGGAGCCTTGGGGCGCGAGGGCCTTTACCCGGGAGGATAATTACCGCCGCCGGGCATGCTTCGTGATCTCACCGCAGAATCCCGATCAGCGGGGCTGGATCGGATCAAAGGCTGATGGAGTGATCGGGATCGTGGAGGAATTGCTCAAGAAACTTCCGGTTGACCCCAAGAGAATCTATCTGACGGGCTACTCCATGGGAGGGTATGGAACCTTCCAGTTGCTCTCCCAGGAGCCGAAGATGTGGGCAGCGGCGGTTCCGGTCGCCGGCGGTGGAAACCCGGGGGCGGTCAAGGATTACCGGAAAGTGCCGATCTGGGTTTTTCATGGGGAAGCGGACAAGGTGGTTCCGGTAACCCAGAGCCAGGCCATGGTAGAAGCCCTGAAAGAGGCTCGCTCGGAGGTGAAATACACTGAATTTGCGGGCGCTGGTCATGGGGTGGCAGACAGGGTCTACGACGATGAAAAAGTTCACGAGTGGATCTTTGAGCAGTCGAGATAGCTGTCGAATGCAGGGTGCGAATCCTGGAATACCGGAAGAAAAGGTTTTTTCCTGAATATCCCGGGCCCTCTCCGGGTCCAAGGGGTATCATGAAACGATGCCTCCTCCTTCCTCTTGTGGCTGCCATGGCCGTGACGGCGAGCTGCACCACAATGTATGATTCCTCCGGTCGTCCCGTGGACGTGCTGACTCCCGAGGGCGCGGCCCTTGCGGTAGTGGCCGCCGGGGTGGTTGGTTACGCCCTGGCTGATGAGGAACCCCATGGCAGGAGGGTTCACCGTCGGCATGGTCATGGGGCGTATCGTCCCTACCGGGACCGGTGTCGCTCCGAAAGAGCGTATGCGAGAGGCTACCGCTCCTGTTATTAGCCAGGGCGGGAGGATTTTCGAATTCCGGTGTGGGGAGGGAAGGGATAGGGTCCCGGGGTGCGTTTGATCCTGTTGTGCCTGATAGGTGGAATATGCCATCTGGCGGGTGGGCCATTGCCGCGTGGCGTGCCGGATGCCGTGACGGGATTGACAACCTACCCCGGGTGCCGGTTGAGCGAAGCAGAGTGGGCTGACGGCGACAGTTTTCCCGTGCGCTTTCCTGATGGGTCGGTTCATAGCCTGCGGCTCTACGGGGTCGATTGTTTTGAGACGACGGACCGCCATCAGACGGACCAGCGTCGGCTCCGGTCACAGCGGGCTTATTTCGGAGTAGGAAAAGTGGGAGGAAGTGAGCAGGCCTCCATTCGGGCGGCGAAGGGGATGGGAATTGCCGCACGGAATCGCGTACGGGAACTCCTGCGGGCTCCCTTCACGGTTCATACGGCGTGGGCTGACGGCAGGGGGCACCCCTTGTACAAGCGCTATTATGCCTTCATCACCGAGGACAGGGGAAGGGATCTTGGAAGGGTGCTTGTGCGCGAAGGTCTGGCCCGGGCCTTCGGAGTAGCCCGCTCCCGAAGGGCGGGGGTAACCCGGGAGGAATACAAGGAGGGCCTTGCGGATGAGGAGCTGGCAGCGGCCTCCCGCCGGGTGGGAGCCTGGAAGATGACAAACTGGGAACTGCTGCCCGAAGAACGTCGGGTGGAGCGTATTCAGGAAGAGGCGGAGAAGGTGCGGGCCCTGCCCCTGGAAGAGAAATCGATCAATCCCAATACCGCCTCACGCGATGAGCTGATGCGGTTGCCCGGGATTGGGGAGGTGATGGCAGTCAGGATTCTGGAGGCCAGGGAAGAGGGGAAATTTCGAACAGCTGAGGATCTGGCCCGGGTATCGGGCATTGGAGAAAAGACGGTAACGAGACTTAGTCCTTATCTCTCCTTCGGGGATGCGCCGCAATGAACCGGATGGGGCTCTTTTTGCTATTGATCGGGTCCATGATTGCGGTGGCAGTGACCGTGACCCTGATTGCCTTTGGAGGATGAAGGGGGTGGAACTGACACGGGATCTCCTCATGGAGGCTGGGGGCTGGAAGGAGATGAAGGCTGCCCGCGAGATGCACCGTGGGGGTCTTGTGTGTGAAGCCTCCTACGCTAATGGATGGCTCGAGGGAGTGGTCCTCATCGGAGGACAGAGAAAAAAGGTGCGGATGGAGATCGTCTCCTCCACCCACATGGAGAACAAGTGCTCCTGTCTCATGGCCCGCCGGGAAGGGCGTGTGTGCGCCCATGCAATCGCGGTCGGCCTTGAAGTGATTGATCCTGGAAAGCGGCCTGACGAGTCCCCTCCGGAAGAGGAGGTGGATCAACTGGAGCAACGCTGGCCGGAGATCACAGAGGAATTCCAGGAAGAGGCCTATGCGTTGGAGTGCCGGGTGATGTTGCCCCTCAAGGTCGCGGATTCGTGGGAGAGGGGACAGCTCCTCGTGGTGTTTGGGACGGAGTACGAAGGGGAAGAGCATCTTCTTGCGAGCTGGAGCCAGGAGTATGTCCTGCAGGTTGGTGAGGAGGACAGCCGCCTTCTGGAGATCCTCCGGCGGCTCTTTCCGGAAGAGCCACCGGGTGCGGTAAACATCAGTCGTGAGCAGTTTCTGGAACTGCTTGACGGTCTTGTCGGGCATCCCCGGGTCAGTTTTGGAAAGAGGGATGCTGCCACGATTTCCTGCCGCCAGGTCAGGTTGTCTCTGGGAGTGCAGCAGGAGCGCCTGCAGGCTCAGTGGCCCACCGGATTGATTCCTCTGGTAGAGGGTGGAGATGCCTGGGGGTTGAACGGGGAGACCCGGACATTTTACCCGGTTGCTTCCGGGGTTCCGGAATCGTGGGAGGGTGTCCTGGGGTCTGGTGTGCTCCAGGGCCCTTTGGAGGCCTCGTCTTTTCTCGACGCTCTCCGCCATTGGTTCGAGATCGAGGAAGGCCTTATCAGGGCTCTTCCGCAGGAGGCGATGCCGGAGGTGGAAGTCGTCTTCGAGGGTTCTCTCAATCACGTGGAGGGTCGCATGTCCTTTCTCTATGGTGACAACAGGCGACCAGCGGGGGTGGAGGAGGGTGCGCTTTTCAGCGTCGATAATGAAGAACGCGTCCTGGCCAGTCCGGACCATGAGCGTCTGGCCGAAGATGCTCTCCGGCAGTGGGGTTTTGAGGGTCCAGGGAAGAAGGGAGAGTTCCTCCTGCGCGATTCGCAGGCAATTCTGCGCTTTCATGCGCACGGTCTGCAATGCCTTGACCCGGAGTGGACTGTTGTCAGGGGTGAGCGATTTTCGGAGTTTGCGAGAGAGATAGTTCCAATCAAACCTGTGTTTGAAGTATCCGGAGCCTCGGAAAACTGGTTGGAGGTGGAGTTGAACTATGAAGCGGGAGACGGAACCCGCCTCAAACGGGAGGAAGTTCAGCGCTTGCTCAACACCGGGCGCGCTGACCGGGTTCTTGGTGGGGGGCGCGTGGCTGTGCTGGACCCGGGCCAGGTTGATGAAGTAAGCGAGACCCTTGCTGACTGTGACCCCCGGCAGGCTCTTCCGGGAGTCTTTCGTGTGGATGCGAAGCAGGCCGCCTACCTCCGGCAGAGCGCGATTGACCTCGGTCTTGCTGGTAGGGAACAGATGCCGGGGCTTGAGAAGGATGAGGGCGAATTGGACCTGGGGCCTCTGGGAGAGGTCCTGCGGCCATACCAGAAGGAGGGAGTGGAATGGCTATGGCGACTGGCAGAGCTCCAGATGGGAGGAATCCTGGCAGATGACATGGGACTGGGGAAGACCCTTCAGACATTGGCCTTTCTGGCGGTTCGCGGAGGACCGTCGCTGGTGGTGTGTCCATCTTCCCTCATCGATAACTGGATGGAGGAGGCAGGCAGGTATGTACCGGACCTGGAGGTGGTTGCCATCGAGGGACCGAAGCGGATGGAGGTGCTCGCGGAAAATCCGGGAGCGGATCTTCTTGTCACCAGTTATGCCCTCCTGCGGATTGACATCGACCTCTATCGCGATCGCGATTTCAAGGTGGTCATCCTTGATGAGGCACAGCACATCAAGAATCCGGACGCACAGGTTTCCCGGGCGGCCTTTCGCCTTCCGGGGATACACCGCTTTGCTCTTACCGGAACTCCCATGGAGAATTCGGTCAGTGATCTCTGGTCGATCATGAACTTTGTCATGCCGGGATATCTTGGCGAGCGGGGTCGGTTTGCCGACCGTTTTGAAAAGCCGCTGGCACGCGGGGATGCGCCCGGGTTACAGCGGCGGTTGTCCCGGCGTCTCAAGCCGGTAGTCCTGCGTCGTCTCAAGGAGGAGGTGGCGAGGGATCTTCCGGAGAAGATCGAACAGGTGAGGTATTGTAAGTTGAGTGACTCGCAACGGCAGGTTTACCAGACGATTCTTGAGGAGGGGCGGAGCATGATCAGCAGCGCAGAGGGAGGGCAAAGGAGAATGCTGGCCCTGACGACCCTCCTGCGACTGCGTCAGGCCTGCTGTGATCTGAGACTCCTGAATCTTCCAGACCTCGATGAAGAGGAAGGGTCAGTTAAAATGAAAGAACTGCAGGTTCTTCTTGAGGAGGCTGTCGGGGGAGGACACCGGGTTCTTGTCTTCAGTCAGTTCGTGCAGATGCTCCAGGGAACGGTTCCTCTTCTTGCGGAGAAGGGATTTGAGTTCTGTTATCTTGATGGAAAGACCAGAAACCGCGGAGAAGTGGTGAGGCGTTTTCAGGAATCATCCATTCCTGTCTTTCTCATCAGCCTGAAGGCGGGGGGAGTAGGGCTCAACCTTACTGGAGCGGATACCGTCATCCACCTCGACCCCTGGTGGAACCCGGCGGTGGAGGCCCAGGCCACGGATCGTGCCCACCGGATAGGGCAGGAGAGGGTGGTAACGTCCTACAAGTTGATTACCCGTGATACGGTGGAGGAAAAGATTCTCTCCCTGCAGGAGCGCAAGCGGGAATTGATTGCTTCTACCCTGGGCAGCGGGGTGCCCGGCCCGGGCATGGGCCTGGATGAAGACGAGATCTTCGAGCTTTTCGGATAGCCCGGGTGCTGAGGACCGGAAGATTCCGCTACTTGGAACTAGAGGATGGTGGAGATCGTGGTTTTCACCGAATTGGCGAGGAAGCACTCCTCATGGGCCTTGTGATGGAGTTCCTCCAGTTTTTCCGGGGAAACGGTGATGCCCTCCGCCCATACCGTCACGGGATGGAGTTCGATCCGGCTCAGGACGGGTTTTCCATTGTCACCTTTTTCAAGATAGCCCACCGCCTTGTCGGTATAGCTTTCAAGGGTCAGGTTCTGCAGGGAGGCAAGGGCCAGAAATGTAAGCATGTGGCAGCTTGAAAGAGAGGCGACGAAGGCCTGCTCGGGATCTGGGATTTCGGCGGTGCCGAGGTAATCGGCTGCAGCCGAGGCCCTCATGCGGATATCATGTCCAAAATCAAGATCGTGGTCCCGGGAGTATTCCTTGTAGCCGAATTCCTTTCCGTCTCGGTTCCAGGTGAGAGTAATGCTGTGGGAGCTCATGTCAGTGGTTAGTCGGGCGGGATGTCAGGGTGTTTTCCGCGGCAGTCTCTACAGGGAACAGTCGACCCTGAACACTCTAATTTGGATTCAGCTTCTGGTGGAGTTGCTGGAGGGGGGCGAGAATGGGGTTGAAGCCTGCCAGTTCCTCTGCCGACGTCACCCGCTTGCTGGACTCTATTCGTTTGGCAATGAGGGACCGGATTGCGCCTGTCAACCCGGGTTCTCTGCGGATGATGAGGTTGAGTTCGGCGGCTTTCTGGAGCGAGAAGATGTTCATGTTGCAGGAGCCGGTCAGGATCACCTCGTCGTCGAAGAGCAGCAGCTTGGCATGAATCATGGTGTCGGTGAGATAGACTTCGACGGGTGCCCGGGTGTAAAGGTCGTGAATGGCCCAGTAATTGACATCATTGCCGATGTTGGCCTCCCGGGAGAAGAGAATGGTGACACGGATTCCGCGTCTGGCTGCGGCAACGAGGGCGTCCGCGAATTCCGGGTCCCCGATATAGGCGACTTCGACGTAAATCGATTCCCTGGCAGCCTCGATGCAGCGCAGAACCTCGGGCTTGATCTCGAAAATCGATTCCTCCCCCTCCCGGTGGATGTTGCAAAGGAAGTCGATGTTGCGCTCGGGGTCGAAGGGGGTCTCTCCCGCCATGCGCATCCGCAGGCGCTGGATAAGTTCAGGGTCATCAAGGGCCACCATGTAATCGAAGTAGTTCTGGTGACGATCCTCAATGTTGATGCTCCCGGTGACGAGGAGACGTTCGTCGAATACGTAGTACTTGGTGTGGGTCTTGTTGATCCACTCCACCGTGACATTGGGATGAGACAGGAGCAGGGCTCCGAGTTCCTGGTTATATTCGTCCTCGACGAAGGTATCAGGAAAGGTGCGCCCGATGACCTTGTAGATAATCCGCTTGAGAAGTGGGATCCTGCGCGGAAAGAATGGTTTGCGGTTCATCTCGATGACCTCGCACATGATGGCTCCAATGTCCTTGATGATCCGGACCTTCACCCCGCGCTCGGCAGCGGCGAGAACCGCTTCTCCTATGCGGGTTCCTGCCTCGTCCGCGCGCCAGACATACATGAATATTTCCACGCTTTCCCGGGCTTTTTGCAGTTCTGCGACCACGAGGTCAAAGGTGGGGTCGGCTACCCGCTCCGGAGGAAAGGGTCCGCTCAGGGGAGGGTGCAGGAGTTGGTATCGGGTCTTCATGATGCAGGTAATCATTGTCTGAACAGGAATAGCAGTGGACGAAACCTGAAAATCCGGAATTTGTGGTTTGAGATGGGATGGTAGCTCCGCCTACATTCCCTCTGCCTATGGGACGTGCATTTGAGTATCGGCGGGCCGCCAAGGAAAAGCGGTGGGACAAGATGTCAAAGGTTTTCCCCAAACTGGCGAGGACCATCACGATGGCGGTCAAGGAGAGCGGTCCGGACCCTGACAGCAACTCGAAGCTGCGTACCGCAATTCTGAACGCCAAGGCGCAGAACATGCCCAAGGACAACATCGAGACCGCAATCAAGCGGGCTGCGGGTAAGGACATGGCCGATATTTCGGAGGTCAATTACGAGGCCAAGGGTCCCCATGGGGTCATGCTCTTCATTGAGACAGCCACGGACAACACAAACCGAACCATTACCAACATCCGTACTCCTATCAACAAGGCGGGCGGGGAGATGCTGAATACCGGGTCCTTGCAGTTTCTTTTCGACCGCAAGGCCGTGATCCAGTTCGACAAGAAGGAGGACCATGATCTCGAGGAGATCGAACTGGAGCTTATCGATCATGGACTGGAGGAAATGGAGGAGAATGGGGGCACGGTCTTCGTTTATGGGGACTTTACCAACTTCGGGTCGCTCTCCCAGGGTTGCGAGGGATTGGGAATCGAGTTGAGCAAGGCGAGCCTCCAGCGAATCCCGAATAATCCCCAGGAGTTCAGCGAAGCCCAGCTGGACGAGATAGAATCCCTCATCGACAAACTGGAAGACGATGAGGACGTGCAGGCGGTATACACCAACGTAGCCTAGCGTCGGGCAGGAACTGTGGCGGGCAGGTGAGGGAAGTTCAGGCGGGGTGGACGGTATAGCCGCCGGATGGTTCGTCTGCTTCGAGTTTCAGCAGTCCGTTTTCCTCCGCTTCGAGAAGAACCTCGTTGAAGGATCTGAAACCGTGGGCTCGTTCGTTGAATCCCGGGTTCCGACGCTTGAGGGCCTGCTTGACCATGGACCCCCAGATGGCCTCGTCGCTGTTCCGTTCCTCGAGGAGTGCCTCGAAAGTGTTGGCGACCTGATCGAGAGCTTCCTCGGTGGTCGGTCCATCGGAAGGCTTTCTCCTGGCGGTCTTCTTTTTCGCGGCCTTACGAACGGTTTTCTTCCGGGTGATCTTCTTGGAGGGGGACTTTCGGACGAGATCGTCGTAGTAGATGAACTCGTCGCAATTCTTGATGAAGAGGTCCGAGCTCGAGTTTTTAACCCCGATCCCGATCACGGTTTTGGCGTTTTCGCGTAACTTGCTGACGAGGGGTGAAAAGTCAGAGTCCCCGGAGATGATGACAAAGGTGTCGACGTGCCCCTTGGTGTAACAGAGGTCGAGGGCGTCTACCACCATGCGGATATCGGCGGAATTCTTTCCCGACTGGCGGAAGTGCGGAATTTCGATGAGCTCGAAGGCTGCGTCGTGCAGGTCGCGCTTGAACTCCTTGAAGCGGGAGAAATCGCAGTAAGCCTTTTTCAGGACTATGTGACCCTTGAGAAAAAGTCGCTCAAGAACCTTGGTGATCGAGAAGGCCGGATAGCGGGCGTCACGGGCACCGATGGCGATGTTCTCCAAGTCGAGAAAAACGGCCATGGTGGCGTTGGGAGCGTTTTGGGATGTGCTGATGATGGTAGTCTAGGCCATGAGGGAGGCCGGGAGCAAGTAGTGAGCGGTTCTGGCAGGCCGGGGCCTGTAGCGTTATTGGCGCTTTCGCGATTTCCTTGACCCATTGTAATCGATATCGAGGTCGTTGGTGCGGACGGCCTGCAATCTGGCCTTGAGGCGATTCTGGAATGCAAGGGCAGTTGCGGCGTGTGATGGATCGTCAGCGAGGTTGGTGAATTGTCCGGGGTCCCTGACCATGTCAAACAGCTCCCGCCCTCCGCCGGCCTCCTCGCCATACTGGAGGTAGGCCCAGTTCCGGTTGCGCAGGAGAAACCCCCTGCGCATTGGCGCCACGCAGAAGGCCTCCTCGCGCACCTCGTGTTCCGGGTTGTCAAGCATGCTGGAAATGTCCTTTCCCTGGAGACGCCCGGGAACCTCCAGACCACAGAGGGCGGCGGTGGTGGGATAGAGGTCCAGAAGTTCGACGAAGGAATGACAGACTGCGGGTTTCTTTCCGGGCACGCAGATGATGAGAGGAACGCCGGCGGATTCATCCCGCAGGCTGACCTTGGCCCAGAAATCGTGCTCGCCGAGATGAAATCCGTGGTCGCTGGTAAAGATGATGATGGTGCGATCGGTGAGACCGGCATCATCCAGCGCATCAAGCACCTTGCCCACCTGAGCATCCATGTAGGCTACCGAGGCATAGTAGCCTCCGATGGCCTTCTTCTGCCGACGGACGTCCATTTTCATGTTGGCACTGGTGCAGTAATTGATGCCGGCCTTTGGGATGTCTTCCCAGTCTCCCTCGATCTTGGGCGGGAGGACCATTCTGCTGTAGGGTTTGAAGGGTGCGTAATAGGAACGTGGAGCGACAAAAGGAACGTGTGGGCGGACGAAGCCTACTCCGAGCCAGAAGGGTTGCCCTGAGTTTTTTCGTTCTGCGATGAGCTTGCAGGCCGTGGCCGCGGTCCTGCCGTCGGAGTGGACGAGATCGTCTCCGTCGGCCTCCACCACCACGAAGGTGTTTCCGCCTACCGCGGGTTTTTTCCCGTCGGGATTGTTCTGGAGGGTTTCTCCGTCACCGGGCGCCCTCCACTCAGGCCCCTTGCTGTTGAATCGCTCGGTCCAGGAGGCCTCGTCATCAGCGCCATGACCTCCGCCCTCGATCCCACCCGGAACCCCCATGTGATAGATCTTACTCACCCTGGAGGCATGGTATCCATTGTTGATAAAATGCTGGGACCATGTGGCCCGGTCACCGATCCGGGGTCGGGGATTCCGATAGCCGAGCTCCCCGGTGGCATGGGGATAATAGCCCGACATGAAGGAAGCCCGGGAGGGTCCACAGTAGGTGCCCTGGCAGTAGGCCCGGGTGAAGCGCGTTCCGCGGGCGGCGAGGCGATCGATGTTGGGTGTATGGCAGACCTTGTTTCCGTAGCAGGACAGCGCGGTATAGGTGAGGTCGTCCGAGATCAGAAAGAGAACATTGTACTTCGGTTGCTCCGCCGGGCCGGCGGAAAGGATGCCGGGAAAGAGAAGGATCGCGAGGGGAAGGAGTAGCCTCATGGGAAGATAGGACTGTAGCGAGGGTCTCCGGTTGAGCAATCAGATTGACCTGACGTGTGGCGCGAGTAGTGGTGTGCGTGATGAAGCGCAGATCGTTTCTTGCCCAGGGCGCTACCGCCACTGTCGCTATGCCACAGCTGATTACCGCCCGGGAGGACCCCCGCAGGAAGCTTCGGGCAGGTGTTATCGGGCACACCGGACGGGGCAACTACGGGCATGCTCTCGATACAGTCTGGCTCAGGATCAGGGGAGCCGAAGTGGTTGGGGTCGCCGACCCTGACGAGACCGGAAGGCAGCGGGCGCTGCAGCGGCTCAAGGTGCAACGGGGCTTCGAGGACCACCATCAATTACTCCGGGAGGTGAAGCCCGAGTTCGTGTCCATCTGTCCGCGCTATGCCGACCGGCATGCGGCAATGATCGTGGACTGTGCGGCGGCGGGCGTGAAGGGCATCTACGTCGAGAAGCCCTTCTGCCGTACCCCGGCGGAGGCCGACCGTGTGCGGGAGGTGTGCCGGAAGCACGGGACGAGGGTGGCGGTGGCCCATCGCAACCGTTATAATCCTGTCCTGAAGCATATCGCCACGCATGTCGCGGAGGGCGGGATCGGGAAGCTGCTGGAGATCCGGGGCCGGGGGAAGGGCGACCGGCGTGGGGGAGCGGAGGATCTCTGGGTCCTGGGGTCTCATGTCATGGACATGATCCGGTTTTTTGCCGGGGATCCGGTCAACTGTTCGGCGGAGATGTTGAAGGATGGAAAGCCGGTGACTGCGGAGGACATCTACGAGGGCGCGGAGGGTCTCGGACCGCTGGCAGGAGACGAATTGCATGCCCGGTTCCGGATGGCGAACGGAGTGATGGCTACGTTCGACTCCATTGCCAATGACGACACCGCCAACTTTGGATTCGGCCTGCAGCTGATTGGCAGCCGGGGGATCATAGCGATCAGGGCTGACCGTGATCCCCTTGCGCACCTCATTGCCGGTAATCCCTTCATGGCCCCCGGGGATCCGCGGGAGTGGCAGCCCATCACGACCATGGGGATCGGCCGGAAGGAGGACCGCCCCCAGCTCATCAGGGAGATCCATGAACATGTGGTGGCAGTAAGGGATCTCGTCACGGCGGTGGACGAAGATCGCGAACCGGTCTGCGGTCTGGCGGAAGGGGCGGGCACGGTGGAAATGATCTGCGCGGTCTTTGAGTCTCACCGTCAGGGTGGGCGGGCGGTAGCCTTGCCCCTCGCGGATCGTGGGCATCCCCTGGCCAGGATGAAGAAGGAAGGGCGGAAGTAGGGCCGGAGACTTCCTGACGCCCCGCCAGTCTCTATGGCCCGGGATGGCGCGGTGTATTCGCCCGGCTCCGGTCTCGTTGAGATGCCCTAGGCCCGGATCTGGTCGACGATCTGTCCTTCCCGGTTTCCGGGGCCCAGTCGACCGGGAGCGCCCATGGCTTGGATCATGGTGTTGTAGACATCCAGCCCTTCCGCCCCCACGTCCAGGATCTCACCGGTCTTGAAGCGGCCATTCGCGCTGGTGATGGCATGAAAGACACCCGAGAGCTCGCGTTTCACGTTGTTGTGGCGCCCGTCACCCGACTCGGTAGACAGGGTAAAGAGCGAATTCTCAAGGATGCTTCTGTTGTTGGCTTCCTTTGTTTCACCCAGTCGCTGGAGAAAGTACGCTACCTCGCGCATTTTCATATGGGCGTGGGCCCGGAGGGCTTCGTTTTTCCGGTTCTCATTGAACTTATGCCACCATTCATGGCTGCAGCCCTTGTCACCCGTGGCGTTTTGCTGACGAGCATCATCGAAGGTGAATATCTTACGCCCATCGTAGTGGTAGTTCCCGGTCAGGCGGATGCGCTCGCCAGCAGCGAGGAAAGTAAGTGAGCCAAAGCGGACGCGATCCGTCTCGATAGCAAGGGCGTAGAGGTCGGCCATCAACCGCCATTCGGTAGAAAGTTCCTCCAGGGTTATGTCGATACCCTGTCCCCCGGGATCGGCTGATCCCCCATGGAGAACCTGGGAACGGGGAGGTCGCTCCGGTCCCCCCTTCCCGCGCTCGAAGCTGTAGGCCCTCTGTTCATATTCCCGGATGCGCTCAAGGTGTTCCGTGATCCGCGTTTTCGAGGCGGATCCGAGAGGGGAGTTTTTTCCCGTATAGTATTGGTACTCATCGATCACGGAGTCGAGGAGACTGCGGCGAAGGCGGGCCTTTCGCGCGTCAGGGTCACGGTCATCAACGGAGATCGTCCCGAAAACGCGTTCGAAAAGATCGCGGGGGCGCTCCTGCATCGTGGCGGCAACGGTTCCATCCGGGTTGTAGGAATGGACGTAGCGACTGATCCGGCTTCGCCGGAAGTAGGTGCCTCCTACCAGGGTAGGGACCATCCCGGAAGGCATCCCCCCGGGGTGGGCTCCACGACGGATCACCTGCTCAAGGGAAGCGCCACCCGACTTTGCCTCTCCGTTTGGAGCCGTTGCGGTGAAGGCACCCGATGCTCCATCAAAATGAGCATTGATGCCACTTTCGTCACAGCGGACCTGGTCCACCTCCCGCATGATGAGGAGTTTTTCACGCAGGGGCTTGAGGGGTTCGAGGACCCCATCGAAGCCCTCACTCTGGAGGGGTTTCGGGATGCCAAGGCCAAAGAAGACGTTGAAGGCCCGCACCGGGATGTCTCCTTCGTCTGGCTGCGCCGCGGACACCATCTCCTCAAGAAAGGGCAGTCCGATTGTCGTGGCTCCCATTCCGCGAAGCATGGTGCGGCGATTGATCGGGGTGGTCTTCATGGGGCTTGTCAGGATAGTCGTCCGGGATCCGGCAGGAAAGCCGGGAATGTGGCCTTACTGGGGTTCGGTTCGGGTCATGAGGACCAGGTCGCTGGTGACCAGAGCCTTCATCAGGTCAGCCCATGTACCGCCTTCATTCATGGCACGGTCGTGGATCTGCTGGATGATGGGAGCTTCCCGGAACCCCAGGGGGCGACCGAGGGAGAACTGGCAGATCTTCCATGCGAGAGATTCAGAGACCCGGCTGTTTGCAGCGAGGAGGTCCATCAACTCGGCTGTGGATTCATAGCTCACGGGCTGGGAAGAACCGGGGACAAGAAACTTCCCGTCCTCCCTCAGGAGGTTCCCGTGATGATCCTTCTCATGGAAGGTTCCCAAGCCATCATATCTCTCCAGAGCGAAGGCCAGTGGTTCGAACTTGGAGTGGCAGCCACCGCAGGACTTGTCAGCGATACGATGTTCAGCAGCACCCCGGTGGGAGAGACCCGGTCGCACGGGTACGGGGGTGGTATCCGCCTCTGGAGGAGGGTCCTTCACCACTCCCCTCAGGAGGTTGTGCATGACAAAGAGACCCCGCGTGACCATTGAGGCGTCCTCTCCTCCCATGGTGAGGACACTCCCGTGGGTAAGCAGCCCCCCCCGGGTTGGGTTCTCAGTCAGGTCATGACGTGTGGCGTATGTCTCGCGCATGCGTTCCCGGGAGGAGGACATCCCCCGGTAGTGATCCGCGAGGCGGGGGGTCATGAAGGTGACCTGAGCATTGAACAGATCGGCGAGGGGCCGTTTTTCACTCCATACG
>MDTD01144180.1_pt1 | contig 15774 bp, 14 predicted proteins | sample 811221 | NCBI WGS metagenome assembly MDTD01 (sample SAMN05326646, study PRJNA326480) | marine metagenome | isolation source: seawater | place: Pacific Ocean: South West | collected 2011
CTGAGCTACTCATAGAATAAAATCAGATCTTTGTCCCAGTATAAACCCTTAAATTGGGATTTTTTCTTGGTTTTTCGACGCTTTATTTTCTTTTTTATTAAATCCAAAGGGGCCGCCCAATTAAAAACATTCTTTCCAGGCTTCAATTCAAATTCAAAGTTGGTTTGTTCTTTGAAAGATGAAGACCATACTTCAAAAGTATATTTACCCGGTACAAGGTCACGAATTCGATAATTACCCCTTAAACCTGTTTTTGAATAAAAGGGAGTATCAACTATAACCACAAAAGCACTCATCCAAGGATGAATTTCACAACCAATTGGATAAACTCCCGGTTGCTCAAAGATCACAGCTTTCCCCTTGCCTTTATACTGGCCAAGGTCGATCTTCTTAACTTTATTATAAGAAAATATAGAATGATAAATGTTATCTAGATTAGGGAAATGAACCTCAGTATTTACTGGAGCTATCATGACTCTAGGTTCAAACTCCTTATTTTTTTGATTCATCTTTTCAACGCGCAGCCGACGAGAGGGTTTATGATTTGGAATTTTAACCCAAATTAAGACATCTTTAGCCGGCACCGAGTCACCATTAAATTTAGAGAAAGAGATCACTCCCTCCAAACTAGCAGTTAGCGATCCTGCGTTGTTAGTAAAACAGTTTGATACAAATATAAAAGTGAGTATTAGATTAAATGTTCTAGCCATAACTAAACCGGATTAATCCACAACTTTATCATATAAAAAGAATAGCCGTAATTCTATCTTGGGCACATATTCACTAAATTTCCCCATTCTGTTCAGAAACTTCTTTCTTTTTTTGTTTTTTGCGTCTCTTCTTGAACTTTCGTAAAGACTTTCTGATTTCTGGGTTATCCTTCATAAACTGTTTACGAGCCTGCTTACGTTGTTCTGAAGACAGATTTTTCCAAGACTCCCGAGCCTGCGAAAATTTATCTGCTAACTCTGGATTAGCTTCTCTGAACTTTCCATGGATACCACCCTTATTCTTATTTCCTTGAAGGATATTTTTCACTTCGGGATTAGCTTCCATAAAAGCTTTTCTTGCCGCTTTTCGCTCCTCAGGAGAAAGTTTCTTCCAATTATTTTTTTCTGTACGAAATTTTTCATAAAGTTCAGGATTTTGCTTTTTAAGTTTACCTAGTTTTAAACGCCATTTTCGCTTGGCTGTATTTGATCTTCTAATTGATTGTACTTGAGGATTATTCTTAAACCACTCGGAGCGCGCCGCTTGCCGATCTTCGACACTTAAACCCTTCCATTCCTTTCGTTTTTGCTTCATCTCCTTGAAAAGTTCAGGGTTCTTATCTCTTAAAGCCTTACGCCCTTTCTTTATCCTTTTAGTTTCAACTATTGTTTCTAAATTATTTTTAGACTCTTCAACAGCTTGATTTTGTACCAGTAATGTAAAAATCAAAATACCAACTATTTTTGCCTGAATCATTTTATTCTCCCTAATTAACTAAATTTTGATTTCAAATTTTCTGATGACTGGAACCCTTCAAAGGTTACAATTTTTTAGGACCTTCTAAAAATGGAACTTCAAAAACCTTTGGATCAACCATCGGACCATGCCCAAAAAAGCCCCCCTCTCCAAAGCATTCACCATGATCACTAGTAATTATGAAATAGGTATTGTCAGGAGCCTTGGTCCATAATTTAAGAAAAATTGTATCGCAGGATTCAACAGCTTCTATTTGCATTTGATGAAATTTTCTTAGTCTGGATTTTTCAAAAAACTGCCCCTGCCAATCACTATCTCCCTGATAACTAAAACCATCTCGAGCAATCCCGTTCCAACCGGGTAAATATGGTTGTGGATCCTTAATACCATATGGAAAATGTGTTTCCGACAAATTGAGAAAATAAAATTTGAGAAGAGGTCCAGAAAAATCTAATTGTTGAATTATCCAACTAAAATCTTGAGTAACAAAATTCCATTTATCAAAATGACGCCCTAAGCCTGAAGGTTCCTGAAGTATAGGCATTGATACAAAAGCCTCACTATAATAATGATGGGCTGCCAAGGCTGCAGGTAAACTAAGATGAGGTAAAAAGCTTTGACCGCGTAAATTACGTAAGCCTAATCTTGTGGACCATGAATTAAACTCTTCTGAATATATTTCAGCCGCCAACTTATTTGACTGATTTCTATGCGGCAACTGTCCCATTAATAACGAATAATGACTAGGGGCAGTCCAACTAGCATAGCTAAATCTCTTCTCTAAATTACCTACTTTATCGAAATAACATCGTTTAGCTTTCAAAAAAGAATCATATCTACAGGAATCAAGAATAATAAATACAAGATGATTCTTAGTTGGCATAAATTGATTAATCTCAGTTGGGCTGCTTTGAGTAACTGCTAACTTTCTTTAAATGAATACGATCTTTGGAAAACCCATTAATCAAACCTATTTTAAATAATTTTAACTGAAAACGCACGTTGCTATCCATTTCCTGCATCAATCCATCTGAACTTAATGTAACTTGTCCGTCGCCAGATAAATTAAAATTATCACCACGGTCAGCTCCCTCTTCACTGAGTTTGTAATTAACGAGTAGCAGAGGTTTCCCTTCTTTCAAAAATACTTCTCCCAATTCCATAATCATTTTAAGATCCAGCTTATTTTTCTTAATCCCTCGGTGACGACCCAAAAAAATCGTTTTTTTTCCAGTCGGGTTATTTAAGTCTTCAAGTGTTCCACGAGCCAAAAAGCCAGCCATGTTAATCATTGTAGGTGTTATTACAGAATTTACAGGTTTAAGTCGTTTTAATTCACCAAGAGTGTCCATATAAATATCTGCCCTCCAAAAATGGCTTTGCTTAAGATGATGCTTACCTTCAAATATACCTTTGTAATTTTGGCCATCAAAACCACGATTCAAAAAACTAAAATCAACTTTCGAGGCACTTTTAAAGCCACCAAAAAAGAATAGGATTTTACCAACCTGCACCTTAGACTCTGCCTCAAATTCGTATCGAAAATCATCGCGTAAGTAAAGATATAAAAATGGACGCTCCAGAGACGCTTGAAAACGTTTTATCCATAGCATACGTTCTGTGGGATTGGCATTTAGCATTGCTAAACCTTCTTTCCAGTACTGTTCGAAAACCGGAACTTCTTTAATACCCTGATTCATCAAATTTTTTAAGTTTTTAAGATCGGTCTTCGAACCCCCATTGTATACAATATGTTGTGCTAGTTTTGAAAGCGAGCTATAAAAATTAGCCCGTTCGGAATAAGAATTGATTGATCTAAACGATGGAGTAATAAGCCTTTCTTTAGGAATCCAAATATGCCCTTTTTGATTAATTTGCTTACCACTGGAAAGCCATTTTTTAAGCATGCTCTCAGAATTTTTAAATGGAAATCTTTCACTTTTGTGACAAACATAGCATTCACTAGTCCAGTTGATATTTATAAGCAATAGAAGAAGTAGTAGATTCAACTCAAACCCAAGATTATAATTCCAGGCTTAACGTGATTGGACAATGGTCAGAACCCATAACTTGATCTAGTATCTGGGCATTCTTGACCTTGGGTAAAATATGTTTATTTGCAAAAAAATAATCGATGCGCCAGCCCACATTTCTTTTTCTTGCACCCATACGATAACTCCACCAAGAATATTGAATTTCCTTAGGGTTTAAAAATCTAAAGGTATCTGTATAGCCTGATTTAAGTAAGCGATCAATCCAATCTCTTTCCATTGGTAAAAAGCCTGAATTTTTCTCATTCGCTTTAGCATTCTTGAGATCCATGGGCGTATGTGCAGTATTAACATCGCCGCAAACAATTACTGGGCGACCTTCTACTGTTTTCAACTCTGTCAAAAAATAATCGTAAAAATCCATTTTATACTGCAGTCTTTCTTGACCGGAGGTGCCGTTGGGGAAATATATGTTATATAGAACGAAATCATCAAAATCTGCTTTGATCATCCGACCTTCTCCATTGAATTTAGAGCAGTCAAAATACTCTTCAACTAATTTTGGCTTCCTACGTGCCCACATACTTACTCCACTGTATCCTTTTTTTTCCGCAGAGGAATAGTAGATAAAATAATCCTTATGATTTAGTAACTCTTCGGGTAATTGATTAGGGTGTGCTTTCGTTTCTTGCAAACACAAAATATCGGGACTATGTTCGTTTATAAAATCTAGAAATCCTTTTTTCAATACTGCTCTGATACCGTTGACGTTCCATGAATATATTCTAATCATTACTTCTCACTTAATCTCTATGACCATTGACATTCCCAATAAAAACTTCGATATTGGTCGCTCTAACTTAAACGCATATTTTAAAGTTTGTCACTGAGCACAGCAAGATGATTGAACGTTGGAAACGAGAGTCTGATTTCTACCTAGTATTTACAGGTTTTCTAACGCTATCAATTACATCTTTTTCACACTTACCAATAAACTCCATTTCAGCACTACTGATAATTTTAACCGTCATTATATGTTTAGTGATTTGTTTTTCACTAAGTGAATCTCTTTTAGTTCCATATATTCGCCGCCCATGGTTTAGAAAGCTATTAATCGTAATTGCTCTTTTCTTGACTCCAACTGCACCTTTTATTACCCATGGTGTGAGTCAAATAATAGTTATAACCTTTTTATCTGGATGGCTCTTTTGGACGCGCGAGTTTTTCTACTTGGAACAAGGCAATCTTCCCGTGTGTGGGCTTTGCGCTATTACACTTTGCTTCATGGCGCCTGCGTTAATACCCTTTTTATTGATCCAATGCTATTTATTCTTCAAAAACGATCGTGAAAATGCTTATTTTTTATTCACTTGTTTCGCTCTTCCTGGATTACTTTGGCTAGTTTATTATTGGGAAAAAAATCAAACAATTTTAAGTCAAACTTTCCGTGATTTACACCCTCAATTATTCTCTGGTGATTTAATGGAAACAGTTTTTGCATTGCAGAATCAACTACTCTCGATGACACAACAACCCGTTATATTTATAGGTTTTACTGTTGTATTAGTTTGTTTATTAATACAAGAAAATCAATCCTCTTCTAGAGACAAATCATGGATATTCGATCTGAATTTATCTCTACTATATTGCTATCCATTGATCGCACTAGTTTATGGATCTCAGACAATGGGTAATCACACATACCTTAATTATTTATTTCACTTTCCTTTATTTTTAATTTTGTTACCAAGCCTACAAAAATTTTATAAAGAAAAAAAATCATTTTTGAGTACTCGACTAGGCTTTTTCTTAATAATCTTTATGGCAATTTATCCGTTCTATCTGAATGCAATTAGTGTGCATAATTCCCGACCAAAGATTAGTATTCAACCTATAAAATAAAATGAGTAAAATTACCTTTAAGCCTAGTTTGCGAAGCTTCTTACTGCTTTGCTTACTTTTCTCTGGGTACTGCGGAATAGTTTCCGAGTTGAGTCTATTCAATTTAGGAACTATGCTATTGGGCGGTACCAATACCACTCTACTTTATACAATGGGAATTATGATGTTTTCCATGGGCGTAGGGTCTTATCTTACTGAAACACGTTGGTTCAAAAAAATAAGTTTTGATCATTTCGCCTTCGTGGAAATTTTTCTTTCTCTTATGTGTATGATTAGTGTCCCTGTTATACATAATCTCACTGGAATATATCCACGTCAGAGTTTGTGGTTTTTCATCTTTTTCTCAGGAATGATTGGGTTGTTGATCGGAATGGAAATCCCAATAATTATGAGACTTAACCAAAAGTTAGGTTTAGATTTGGAGCAAAATTCTGCGCGTGTAATGATGGCAGACTATTTTGGTTCGCTGCTGGCTTTCATACTTTTCCCCTTTATTCTATTTCCAAAGTTAGGGGTCAACTTTTCAGCATTCTCTGGTGGTGTAATTAATCTTATTGTAGCTCTAAGTACTTTTATCGCCGGCTATTCTCACTTTCAGCAAAAAAAACTGGCCGCTCTATCGCTATTAACACTTTGTATAGTTTCGATCCTACTTGGACTTAAGTTACCGAGTTTAGCGCAAAATGCAGACAACAGATTATTTCGTGACCCCATAATATTCCGACAAAACACACCATATCAAAGATTAGTTATAACCAAAAAAGATCCGTTTACATCGGAAGACTACACTCGACGCTTAAAAGAAACTGGAATAAAATTATTTGAAAGTAGGAATAAACGATTTGAACTAATACGCTTTGAGGAAAGTTTCCCAAAGGACCTTCGTTTCTTTATCAATGGAGGACTTCAATTCTCTACTGTTGATGAATACCGCTATCATGAAGTTCTAGTCCATCCTGCTAAATTTTTAGCCCATAAAGTCAATCAGGCCCTAATTCTCGGTGGTGGTGATGGTTTAGTTGCCCGTGAGCTCTTAAAGTATAAAGATTTACAACATATTGTTTTAGTAGATTTAGACCAAGAATTAACAAACCTTTTCCAAAAAAGTGACTTAGCTAAGTTAAATAATTTTGCTCTGCGAGATCCAAAACTTCAAATTATTAACCAAGACGCAATTATATTCTTAAGAGAATTGGGTAATCAAAAGTTTCCTTTAGTAATTATAGATTTTCCCGATCCTTATAATCTTCATACTGCCAAATTGTACACCAAACAATTCTATGAATTAGTTAAAAGTATTTTAACTCCAAATGGTATTTTAGCGCTTCAGGCGACTTCCCCATTATTCAATCGCAAAAGCTTTTTATGCATAGGTAATACTTTAGAAGAAGCTGGATTTAATATTTTGCCCATGAAAGTAAATATGAGAACTTTCGAAGATTGGGGCTTTTATTTAGCTAGTGCCAAAAATACATCTTCAGACCTAAAAGCAAAATTAACGAAATTTGTACTAAAGCCTGAAATTCCAACACGTTTTTTAGACGAACAAGCCATAAAATCTTGCCTGAATTTTGGTAAAGATATCTTTTATGATCGTAGGAATTATAAATTTAATGATCTTAATAGACTTGTATTAGTTCAATATTACAAAGATGGGCTGTTTTAAAATCTAGATATACTTCAAGTTTTCTTACTAAGAATCACTTTTTTTGCATCAAATTTACGACCTAAAAATTGAGCACCAAGCGCTTCAAATAAATCAGGGTCATCAGTAGTGTAGATTTTTCGAATGCCTCGTTGACCCCTTACCTCAACAATCGGAATTGATTTAGCTACTAAACTGGAAGACTCTAAAACTGTAATACGATGGCCTGCTTTAGCCACAAATAGGTTGTGTAATAAAGGAAAATGAGTACATCCTAGTACTAATGTGTCAATTTTTTTCTGTTTCAAAGGCCCCAAATACCGCCTGATAAAGCGTTTACACTCGGGACTGCTTTGGAAGCCTTCTTCCACTAATGGTACCAGCATTGGTGCAGGGTTATGAAAAACTTCTAAGTCATCCCGTAATTTATTAATTTCTAGCTCAAATCTGCGGGAACGACAGGTTGCGCGAGTACCCAATACACCAACCCTAGACTTAGCAACCCGACAAACTTCGTTGACTATCGGAATTGTAACTCCAGATATTCGAGACCCTCTCTCACCATAATGTTTTTTTAATCTTTCTAAAGCAACATTAGAAGCTGTATGACAAGCCAATACTATGTGTTCACAGCCCTGCTCAAATAACCAATCTAAAGCCTCGCAACACCAATTGAAAACTGTTGCATCCGAACGATTACCGTATGGAACTCTTTGAGAGTCTCCCAGATAAATTAGATTAGTTTCCGCAGGTTGTTCGCGCTCAATAGCTCTAAAAATGGAAAGACCACCAAACCCTGAATCAAATACACCAATCATAGGTCTATCTTAACAGGTAAATTATCAACAATAGCCACATCACGAATTTTGACAGAGGCGAATATTCTAGATAACTTTCCGATCGATTCATTATGGCTCATACGTTCGTCAAAAATCCTTACTTGTACACCGGCAAAACCCTCATTTTCTAAAAGATCCGTTATGCGATCTGTAACCATTTGACTACTTAATCCAACACAATCCTGAAATTGATCTTTGAGAATCGTATGAAAAGTAAATGAAAAATCTTTTTCTGAAGCACTTAATAATGAGTTGGATGATGAATGAGGAATTCCATTTGAATCACGAGTGATCGCATGTCTTATTAATCGAACATCTGGAGAATAATCCTCTATGAGATGTTCAAGAATAAGAGCCTGGCGATAATAAAGATCGCTCCAGTAGACATGAAGTGGACGAAGTCTCACCAATATCTTTAAAAACCGCGTGACAAAAGCTTGAACAATTTCTTCGGGTAAACCCATGAGATCGCCAAAATAACTCTCTTGAACAACGAATCTATTAGCTATGGCTTTAGGTACTAACACAAAACCATCAACTCCCTGACGAATCAAATGTTCCCGATCAGAGAAGTTTAATTCTTCATAACTAAAACTGGCACTATGTCCCATTTCTAAAGGATCAAGAACTATCATAATAGTAGTATCATTCTCAGAACGAGACCGTTGGATCATTTCTAGTACACCATAATGAAAAAAACCTGTTGTGGGTATAATTCCAATAGTCCCACTAGCAGCAACGCTACCCACTTCATGAAACAGTTGTTCGAGATTTTCAAATATTCGCAGTCCCATTCTTGTCTCCTCAAACACTAGTCATACATTCAGCAGGATTTAAAATACGATCGCCAATAACAGAACTTTCTAAATGATGCAGTAGCGCCGTGTATTGATCAAAATTTGAAAATACCTCTAGAGGCTCTAGATTGGAATTGCGGAAAACTAGCCGAATTCCTTTAATTTTCGAATTTTCAAACCTTTCAACTCGTAAAATATCTTCCAAAAATAATTTAAATTTTTTACCGTTTCGATGTATCTCAAATTCTTCTTTTCCGGAGAAAACAAGGCGCTTGTCGTGAACTGATGTTTTAAATACCCAGTAACTGGGCAAAAAACTGAAAACAAAACCCAACCAGAAATATTCCAGAATTAAAAAAAGGAATAGAAAGCCACCATATGTTGCTAGTCCCAACCAATATGCAATACTACGCTCTAGAGGATAATTAAATATCAATTCTCTTGTTTCATTTGTGTTGGGATTTTCTGCGATATGCAATTTATTTTCTTCACTATTCAAACTCTCTAAATTATTTTTACGAATACTTGTCAGTTCATCGTGAATTTCCCTCAATTGCAGTAAACCGTTTTTATGCACCGGAGTTACATCACCTAGATACTTAGCCAAATTATTTTCCAGAATAATCAACAAATTTTGTTCCAACTTTGGTCGATCCCAAACTCTTAAAAATTTTGGATTAAGAATCAAATGACCACAGATCCATTGCATTAAACCGTGTTCACTATCGGTATTAAAATCATTGGCTAAGTCCAGTTCTTTAACAATAGGCAGCATTAATTCCATTACTAATTCATGCTCATTACGAAAATCTGAATTGTGGGGAGCGCCTCGAATAGACATAAAAACTTCTTGTATTAAAGTCTGGTCTAAACCCATTACTAAGGCAAGAACCTTAAAATCTCGTTTTAAAAAAGCGGGTTGGATATAAGTTTGAATCTGAAATAAATATAGATGACGAGCAAGTAAATCTAGTTTAGCTACATCCGGATATAATTTAAAACGGTAAGCACCAACTTTTTCAGAATCGCATCGTAAATCCACCATGCGAACAATCATTGGTTTCACTCGCTTAAATGCTTGGACATGCTCGCATTTTTCTAAAAACTCTATAATTTTCAGAGATTCCATGCCACACATTCTTTAAAATTCATAATTAACACCTAAACCGACAGAACTATGATGGCTTTTAATTTCATATTTTTGATCGTTGACATCAACAAATTTCATATAATTACCGTTTCCATCAATATGTAAATCCAGATTAGTAAGATTATTAATTTGATATTCTAACCCCAAACGAGCTACTGGAATGAGTTTATTATGAATATTTTCTTTCAATGACACACCATTAATATAATTGAGCTTACCACGCCAATTTTTTACCATCATAGCTACGTAAGGATTTATTCTACGTTCATCATTATAGCCTTTATAAAATTTCTTAAAACCCAATCCAAGGGTTTCAAATTTTGCTTGATTACCTATGGAGTCATTTGCTCTAGTCCATTCCATAAACCACTGGTCACCTCGTGCAGTATTCCTAGATAAATTAAAACTACTTTCATTTGTATAAGCTTTCAATTTACCTTTATCTCTAGATGTCCGCGCTCCAATACTTATAGACCAACGACTTTGTTGACCCTTCGGAGGTTTTAAAATCAAATTCGTTTTCTTTGCCATTTTCGCTTGCTTAAATTGTTTGGATGTTTGCATTCTGGCATTTCTTCCCCGTCGAGGTGTTTGGGTAATCATTTCTTTTGAATCTAAAATCTCAGAATTACGTCTAGTAATGCGATAATTCTGTTTTTTGGGCAATTTGGGAGGTTTTGAAAATAAGCGGCTTATGCCAGGTTGAAATCTATAAGCTCCTTTTTTCTTTGAATGAGAGCGAATATAAGATTGTCGCTTCTTTTTTTGCACAGCTGATTTATCAAAATGATATTCCGGTAAATCCAAAAAACGGGCTGGGGTTATTTTTTTAGGGCCACTTTCTGTAGTATCAAATTGTTTGTTAACAGATTTTCTCCAATCTTGATTATGTAGCTGAAAATAATGGTTTTTCGAAACTGAGGAGTCCACGTAATTTTTTGGAGAGTGGGGTCTATTCGATATTTCTTTTTTTATGACAGAGTTACGGCTTTGCTTTGGAAATAAGTTTTTCAAAAGCTTCTGTCTACTATTAATACTGCGTTTAAGTACTTTGTTTAAGGATTTTTCTTGATTTACCGTAATAAATTTCCAATCAGAAGTCTTTAACTTATCTTGTTCCGATTTTAAACTGTGTGGTTCTACTAAGATTAATATTTGTTGATCAGCGATAATGTTCGAACATAAAAGAGAATAAACAATAAGAATTATTAATTTTCTCGAATTTATACAAAGCATACTAAGGTTTTCGGATTTCGAACCTAAGCTTGAAATACTACGAAATTTAGAGCGATTTAAATAAAACAAAAGTTGTTGTGTTGCACCAAATTTTGTTCGTCTTACTATTATTTTGAACAATTGAAGTAGTCAGATTTCATTTTCTAACAAGAGTTGTTATCAGTTGACTCACTTGCCTTAAATCTTCAATTGACCTATTTAAGAGTACACCTAGCTCTGCGCAATGTTTTGCTAACTGCTGATTTTTAAGTGTCTGTCGGTCACTAGAAATTAATACTTTTATTAGAGTATTTAGCTGGATAATCTGTTGATTAGTTTGCGATGCTATAAGTTCTAGAATTTCAGACGCCTCATCTACTCTTTGTATTGAAACACTTAGCAAATTTTGGCTTTTATTAGATGAGTAAAAAGTTTCCTCAAGTATTTTTATCAAGGAGTTCAAATACTCTTCAATGTTTGAGGAACGACCTAGAGAACTAGTTGATAGCTTAGCTATTTCATCTGCAACAACCGCAAATTCTCTACCACGAACTCCGGCTCTAGCAGCTTCAATAGATGCATTGATTGCAACAACATCTATCCTGTTAGATATTTCGCATAGTGAGTCTACTTCCGTTTTTATCTCGTCTGCAAGGTTTTGAAGCATGCTTAGCTTAGAGTTCATATTTCCGACAGATGAGAAACTCGATTGGATACTATGCATTGTATTAATTAATACATCCTTACTTTCATTCAACTGCTGAGAATTAGAACTACCCAAATTAATAGATACTTCAACCTGATTTGATAGTTGCCTTATAACATCCGACTGTTGATGGACCATCTGAGAGAGCTCCTGTCCAACATTTAAATTCTGGTCTGACACCTGACCTATAACCTGGGTACTTTTTTCGATTTGAATGATTGCCTGTTTGAGAGGATTTATAGTGCGTTGCACCACATATACTACCAGTAGAATACTGAGAATTAGCAATATAAAACCTGTACTAAATATGGGTCGAAAAACATCATAATGAGGTATTATTGAACAGAGAAACCCAGGACCTATTTCCTTTGGAAAAGGTATTGATTTCATCGAAATAAAATCACCGCCTTCAAACTCAAAATTAACTTCTGAGTTTCTCGCCTGAAGCTTATTATAATAAGGTTCTTTAATTCCAAAACCTTGGAAAGTTTTTGGACTCTTAATAAATACCGCAGACTCATTAAAACCATATGACTTCAATACGTTTTGATATTCAGTAAGTTGTCTTCTAAGGAATCCAAAATCCATTATGAAAATTAACTTAGCGTTTCCTTCCATATCAATATCCCGAGTGACTAAATAACTTTTGGTAGATTTCCACCAATATGAAAATTGAGAGTTTTTTATCAAATTATTGATTTGAATTTTAGAAATTGTTGACTCTTCTGTGGTAATCCATTTGCCCGAATCCTTGAAATAAATCCCACTTTCCTGAAAACATTTAGTTTGTGTAAGAAATTCATCTAACTGCTTTGAAATAGACGTATCTGTTAGCATTTTCGATTCAAACTTTATATTTTCAAAATGCTGATGACAACCTCTCAAAAAATTGGATATATTTTGATGATAGCGGCTTCCCACCAAATCTACTATCTGGCTAGATTTATTAATTGAAAGTTGATGAAGCTCATTTTCGTAATAAATCAATAAAAAAGCAGCAAAAACAAATACCGAGCCGAAAACACTAAAAACAAGTCGATTTTTAATAGATTGTTTCTGTTTCATTGTTGAATTAATTTCACAGCAAAATCCCACAAAGAGGGAATACTAAGAATCGAACCACGGTATTTATCCGTCTTAAAAGTTCGCTTGGATATCTTTGCGCCATCTTGCGAACTACAATTAATCTCATTAAAACTATCAATACCACACAATTGATCTACGTCAAAAGTAGCTTTAAATCCTTGATATTGAATAACTATTAATTTATTTGGTTTAGTTACATTCTTTACGTCTTTAATAAGGATTTCCCGTAAATCTAAAACCGGACAAATCTCTCCACGCAAAGAAATTATTCCGCGCAACAAATTTGGATAACCAGGAAGCGGAGTAGGAATTTCATATTCCATTACTTCTTTTACGTAATTTATGGAAATAGCAAAATGATTTTGCTGCCATCTAAATATTAAATAGCGATCTGTGTTAGCACTATCATAATTTACATTTTTATTACTATTCAGCATACGCAAAAAGAGTATCTACGTCTAATACACCAGCTAGCATTCCATTCTTTAATGTAGCTGCACTCGATATTATCCTATTTCTTTGAAGAAATGGATTGCGAAAAGGTCTTACTACTACAGCTTGCTTTCCAATGATCTTGGGTACTTTAATCACTAGCCTATTTTTTACATTAGATTCCACTAGGAGAGAAACCATATCATTATCCACTGGATGTTCTAAAATTTTAGTTAAGCTTACCGACGGAATTTTCTCCGTATTATTTTTAATTCTGAATAAATTTCTAATTTCAGATGAAAATCCCTCTTGAGTGCGAAATACTTTTAATACACTATTAACCGGTATGAGGTAATTTAGTTGATTCGATTGAATTAGAAGAAAATCATCACTGTAAAAATCAAGTGGCAAAACTAAACGAACAGTACAACCCTTATTAAGAATAGACTCTATCTCTAAATAGCCTCCAATCCTTTCTACCTCAGCAGCCACTGCATCCATACCCGCACCGCGACCTGAAATATCACTTATATGTCTTTTTGAGGTAAAACCTGGCGAACAGAGGATTTCTTTTAATTTTAAGGACGAATCTAGACCCTTTTCTATTGCTATTTTGCGAATATTATCTTCATCTATTCCTCTCCCATCATCACTTACTTCGAATAATATTTCATTTCCTCTGCAAGTTACTGAAATAGTAATTTTTCCATAAACTGTTTTACCTAATTTCTGACGTTCTTCTCTCGTTTCGATACCATGATCCATTGCATTTCTGACCAAATGTATTAGGGGTGTTAACACGGAGTCTGCAACTGTACTATCCACTTTGGTTTCAGTTCCGCGAAATTCTAGATTTACACTTTTCTTTAATTGCTTTTGTAAGTCATAAACCTGCTTAGAAAAACTTTCAAAAAGAAGTCCTATTGGAAACAATCTCATATCCTGTATTTGATCTTGCATACGTAACACTGAATTTTCCAAAAATCGTAAATCTTTCTCTAAATTATTTTCTCCCTGATATTTACCAAGTAATTCATTTGTATTCAGTTTTATTCTCTGCACTGTCTCTATTAATTCCTCTAATTGCATTACAGAAACGCGAACACTTTCTCCAAAAGCCAAATGATTTAAACTCACTGGCAAAATATCCTCAGAGGAAACTTTTTGAGAAAGAGTCAATAATCTAATTGAAGCAAGAGATTTTGGTAGATTTAAGTTTTCATAATATGGTTCACGCCCTTGTATAAATCGATCTAAATTATTAAATAAAATTTTTAGGATATCGTGAATCCTTAGAATACAATCAATTTGACTATCATTTAATTTGCTTATCCTACCGTCAATAACTCTTTGAAAAAATGACTCGGTTTCATGACAGATTTTCACGTAAACAATTGCAAAATTTGAAAAGAAACTAGCAACTCCCTTCAAATTGTGAATAGATCTATAAAGTTCTTGAGCTACCTCTAAATTAATTGGTCCAGGCGATATTAAGTCTATTAATGAATCCCAAGTATTCATTACTACGCGACATTCATTCATGAAACTTTTCATCTGCTCTAAATCAATAGAAGTTGTTACACAATCTCGAAAAGTACCATCCAAATTATGTTCCAGATATTCATCACTTACTATTGAATTAAAAGTCGTATTAAATGCATAAGTTTCTCCATTCAATAGTATTTTGAATCCAATTATTTGATCTCTAATTATTTCATTTAATTCAATAAAATCCGTTTCAACAGGTGCATCAGCAAATCTCAAATATTCCAATTTATCGTATAGCATCCTAATACTGTCTACGGCAGATTCATTCTTGTCTACTTCTGCAAAAGTTAATACCTTAAGGCACAAATCGCTCAGATATGACCAAGAAAGCTCATCGAAATCTACGTCTCTGTCTGATAGACTCGACAATTCTTTAAAATAATCATTAAAAACTTCTTGTTTATAAAATGGAATTTGTGAGCTCATAAGCTTCTTGTATTAAGTTCCAGCAGAAGTTCTTCAGCTAATTCGCGCGTCAATCTGAAGTCTCGACGACGTGAGTTTTGAAACATCAATAAAGTAAAAGAATAAACATTGAATTCGGTAAGCTTATGATAAATCTCACTAGCTTTTTCTAAATTCCCAATAGACTCCCACTTCCTCGCTATCAAAAATAAACATTCATCTTTTAAACAGGAGTCATTAAGCATATGTTTTCCGAAGTATTGGTCCATTTCAATTGCGTCAGCCTTATCCAAAAACATACATACTAAAGTCTGATAAATTGCATCGTCTCTAAGTGATGAGTTAGATTGCTCAACAACTTGGCTAAAGTATTCTATCGCCTTGTCGTATTGTCTAAAGTGATTTTGATAAATTCTCGCTATGCGATAACGAGAATTGGCATATAAACTATTTTCATATTTTGGAATAGATTCAAAAAGTTCAATAGCTCTTTGAGATTCTCCATTTAAATTGGACGTTATAACAGCACCAATATAAACAATATTATTTTGACGATAGTTGGAAACATAAAAAAATCCACCAAGTAAACAA
>MDTD01080818.1_pt1 | contig 15773 bp, 16 predicted proteins | sample 811221 | NCBI WGS metagenome assembly MDTD01 (sample SAMN05326646, study PRJNA326480) | marine metagenome | isolation source: seawater | place: Pacific Ocean: South West | collected 2011
CTATTTCATAATTTAGATTATAGAATAGAATCAAATTTTATAATTTTATTAATAAATTTAAAATGAAAAAAAAAAATAATATATTTAGAACACCTTGGAATTCACAAAGTAGAAATCCCAAAAAATTATGGCTTGATAAAAATGAAAATAATGACTTTTTTTTAAAAAGTATTCATGAAAGTATAAAAAAAAAAATAAAATTATCGGATATTACAGCTTACCCTGATTTGACTGAAACATATAAGAATTTATCAAAGTTTTTAAAAGTTAGTAAAAATAAAATATTTTTAACTGCAGGTTCCGATCTTGCAATCAAGAGTATATTTGAAACATTTCTTTCTCCAGGAAATAAAGTTTTAACCACTAATCCTACATACGCAATGTATTCTATTTATTGTAAAATTTTTAGAGTTAAAAATATTTTACTTAATTATAAGTATAAAGAAAGTGGTCCATATCTTGATATTGAAAAATTTATTTTATTAATAAAAAAAAATAGGCCAAAATTAATATGTATCCCAAATCCAGATAGTCCCTCAGGTCAAGTGATTTCTAAAAAAAATCTAGAACGTATTATTAAAATTGCTGAAAAAAATAGAGCTCTGGTATTAATAGACGAGGCTTATTATTTATTTTATAAAAGTTCAGTTATAAATTTTATAGATCAATACAAAAATTTAATTCTTATAAGATCTGCGAGCAAAGCCATGGGCATAGCTGGTTTAAGAGTCGGCATTATGATTTCTAATCCCGATATTATTTCTCAAGTATTTATGTATAAACCAATGTATGAAATTTCTTCAATTGGAAATTTATTTATTAAAGAAATTATAAAAGTAAATAATTATAGATTAATAAAAAAATCTGTTAATAGACTTATTGAAGGAAAAATATATTTTATTGAATATTTAAAAAAAAATAATATCAATTATTTTAATAGTTATGCAAACTTCATACATGTTAATTTTGGTTCTTCAAAAAAAAAGATTTTAAATGAGTTACAAAAAAAAATTTATTTTAGACTTGAAGAAAAACATAAATCTATGAAAGGTTTTTCAAGAATCTCATTGACAAGTAAAAAAAATTTTAAAATTATTAAAAAAATTATTGATAATTATATTTGACTTAAAAATGAAAAAAAAAATTAACGTAGCAATTATTGGTGCTGGTAGAATTGCAGAGCATCATTTAAAATCAATCAAAAAAATTAAATATTTTAAATTAAATGCAATATGTGATTTAAATTATTCTAAAGTTATTAATTTTAGTAAAAAATATCATGTTCCATATTATTTAGATTATGATGATATGCTAAATAGTGAGAGAGATATTGATATAGTAGCAATCATGACTCCATCAGGATGTCATTATGAGCATTGTAAAGATATTTTAACTAAACATAAAAAACATCTTATAGTCGAAAAACCTACTTTTTTAAGACCCTCACATGTAAATGAAATTTATGACATTGCATATGAAAATAATTTAAAAATATTTCCTGTTTTTCAAAACAGATTTAACAAGTCTATACAAAAGATAAAAAAAGAAATAAGCACAAAAAAAATTGGAAAAATAAATATAGTTAATATTAGAGTAAGATGGTGTCGTCCTCAAAAGTATTACGATTTAGCTCCATGGAGAGGTACTTTTTCACATGACGGCGGAGCCCTTACCAATCAAGGAATTCATCATATCGATTTACTTAGGTATTTGATTGGCGAGGTAAAAGAGGTTACTTCAAAAATGTTTACTTTTGGATCAAAAATTGAAGTAGAAGATACTGGATTGGCTCTATTTAAATTTCGTAATGGTGCAGTTGGAAGTTTAGAAATCACAACTGCAGCAAGACCTATAGATTTTGAAGCAAGTATTTCAATTTTAGGATCCAAAGGCACTGCTCAGATAGGAGGTTTAGCAGTCAATAAGATACTTCATTATACACCTAATCCAAAAATTTGTAAAAAATTTAGTGAAAAAATTCCAGATGCATATGGTTTTGGTCATTATGAGCTTTACAATCAGATTTATAAAAGTTTATCAAAAAATAAAAAATTTATTATCACAAGAGAAGATTGTTTTAAGACAATATTATTATTAAATGCATTTTATGTTTCTAATGAAATTAATAAAACAATAAATATAAATGACAAAATTGAGTCTAAAAATTTAGGAAAAAAAAATGAAAAAATTGCAAAACTTTACCGATACAAAAAATAAAATTATTGGAATAATTCCAGTTAGAATGAAAGCTTCGAGATTTCCTGGAAAGCCATTGAAAAAAATAATTAATTTAACAATGTTAGAACACGTTTATCTTCGATCTAAATTTTTCAAATTCTGGACAAAGTTAATTGTAGCGACTTGTGATAAAGAAATATTTGAATTTTGTAAAAGAAGAAAAATGCCATGCATTATGACTTCTAATAAACATACACGTTGTCTAGATAGAGTACATGAAGCTGCAAATAAAATTAAATTTGATTTAAAAAATAATGATGTAGTAGTTTGTGTCCAGGGAGATGAGCCAATGCTAACTTCAGATATGATTAAAAAGACAATTGAGCCTATTTATCGAAAAAAAAGAGCACTAGGTTCAGTTTTAGCAATGGATATAATCCATAAAAAACAATTTATGAATAAAGATATTGTAAAAATAATTCATGATTTAGATGGACAAGTTTTGTATACTTCTAGAGCCCCAGTTCCTTATTGTAAAAAATTTAGTAAAAAAATTAATGCAAAAAGAGTGGGGGGGATATTCGCTTTTAAATGGAGTTTTTTAAAAAAGTTTAATGAAACTAAAGAGTCATTTTTAGAAAAAATTGAGGCGTGTGACTCAAACAGAATTTGTGATAATGGAGGAGGACAATTTATTGCAAGATATCCATTTAGACCATATTTTTCCGTAGATAGTCCTAGAGATCTTAAGGTTGTAATTAAACATATGAAAATGGACAAGGTTTATCAAAAATATAAATACCTAAAATAAATATGAGATTAGATAATACTTGGGGCTCAAAATCTATTCTCAAACATATAGGAGATACTAGAGCTAAGTTTAACCAACTTTATAAAGGGGAAAAATATCTTATATCCAAGTTTGTAAAAAATAATGACAGTGTTTTAGATATTGGTTGCGGACAAGGTGGGTTATGCGAAATTTTAAATAAAAAATTTAAAAAAATAAAATATACAGGTGTTGATTTTAATAAACAAATGATTGATCTTGCTCGATCGAATTTTTCTAATGGTAAGTTCTATTGGTTTACGAAAAAAGATTATTATAGATTTTTTAAAAAAAAATTTGATGTTGTAATAATATTCGGTATTCTACATTTAAACCCAAACTGGGATAGAATATTGCTTAATGCATCAAAAGTGTCTAAAAGGGTAATATTATTTGATCATAGAATAGAATTAAAAACCATTAATAAAAAAAACTTATATTTAGACCTAGATTTTGAGAAAAGAGATAAAAAATTTAGAATTAATTATTTTTTACTTAAAAAAAATTATTTAGAAAATTTTATTAAATTAAAAATGAAAAAGTTTAATGTAAATAAATTTTATTATACTGGTTATGCAAGTAAATTTTCAAACATAAGAAATAAAATTACTTTTGCAAATATAGGTTTGTTTAGATGATTAAACTCAAAACAGCAATAATTGGTATGGGTGTTGTTGGAAAAAGAAGAAAATATTTTATAGAAAAAAATAATAATTATAAAATTATTGCTGTTAGTGATATTACCTTTAAGAAGGATATAAAAAAAAATAATATTTATTATTATAAGAATTATAAAAATATCTTAGAGTTGAACCTTGATTGTGTTTTTGTAACATTGCCAAATTATCTTGCACCAAAAGTAACCTCGGATTTTTTAAAAAGAAATATTTCTGTTTTTTGTGAAAAACCGCCAGGTAGAAACATAAGTGATATAAAAAAAATTATTAAAATTGAGAAAAATTGTAAAGGTAAATTAATGTATGGTTTTAACCATCGTTACCATGGATCAATAGAACAGGCAAAAAATATAATTGATAATAAAACTTTGGGTGAAATATTGAACATACGCGGTCTTTATGGAAAAAGTAAGATTGTTACATACAATAAAGGTGAGTGGAGATCAAAAAAAAAATTTGCTGGTGGAGGCATACTTTTAGATCAAGGAATACACATGTTAGATATGATAAATTTTTTTTGTGGTCCTTTTAGTAACTTCAAAAGCTTTATATCTAACAGACATTGGAAATATGATATTGAGGATGATGTGTTTGCAATTTTTAAAAATTCTAAGGGTGTATTAGCATCAATTCATTCTACAGCAGTTCAATGGGAGCATAAATTTAGAATTGAAATTTCGTTACAAAAAGGGTCGATTGAATTAAATGGTATCCTTTCAGGAACAAAATCTTATGGTTCAGAAAGTTTAACTATAGTGAAAGTCAAAAGTAATAAATTCAAAAATAGAATAAGTAAAAAGACTATATATTACAAAAAAGATAACTCATGGAAAAAAGAAATAGAGGAATTTGCAAAAATACTAATCACAAATAATAAAAAAGGTGTTATTAAGGGAACAAGTAAAGAAGCACTAGAAGTAATGAGCATGATAGATAATATATATAAAAATGATAAAAAAATTTTCAAAAAAAAATATTAACAAAATAGCAAACTCTAGCAAATCCTTAGAACATTTTTCAAAATGTTATATAGATTATTTAAATAGCTTATTGTTATCAATCGATTTTAGTAAATTAAAAAAACTAAGCAAAATTTTGTTAACCGCAAGAAGAAATAAAAATACTATATTTGTTATTGGAAATGGAGGTTCAGCATCAACTGCATCATCAATGGCAAATGACTTGGGTTTTGACATAATAAAAAAAACAAGAACAAATAAACCGTTTAAATTTCTTTCACTCACTGATAATTCACCAGTGTTAACTGCTATTTCTAATGATACTGGTTATGAAAATGTATTTTTGAATCAATTAAAAATTCATTTTAAAAAAGGCGATATTGCAATTTTAATTTCAGCATCAGGTAATTCAAAAAATTTAATTTTAGCAGCTAATTGGATAAAAAAAAAGGGTGGTAGGATTTTTTCATTACTCGGATTTGATGGTGGTAGATTAAAGAAAATTTCTCATGATTATTTGTTAATAAAAAGTGCTAAAGGAGACTATGGACCTGTGGAAGATAGTCATTTAATTATAAATCACATTCTAGCACATTGGTTTCAAAAGATTTTAATAAGTAAAAAATGATAATTCTTAGATAATTGATTTAAATCTACATAAAATGAAAAAACATTAAGAATGTATTCAAATAAAATATTAATCGAATTATTTTATCATTCAAATCATTTAAAAATTGATCTTAAAAATTACATAGAAAATAATTCAGAATTTTTGAAAAATGAATTTTTAATATTTTGTAAAAACTTAGAAAATAAAAAGTTTAACAATCAAAATCTTTATAAATTATTCGAAACAAAGAAAAATCATAATTTGTGGGAAATGTCATTATTAAAAGAAAAAAGTAATTTGAAATCAGATAATATTTTTAAATCAATAGTTTTTTTGGCAATAAGAAAAATAATTAGTGATAATAGATTTGAAAAAATTATTTTTTACAACATTCCTATAGAAAAAAAAATTATTAGATCTTATCTTAAAAATAAAAATAAAAAAATTTTTTACGAATTTATCAGTTCTAGAGAGCCGAATAAAAAAATAAAATTATTTTTAAGTAATTTTTTCTTATTTAGATTTATCTATCATTTCTCAAAATTAATTTTTAAATTATTTTTAGAGTTAAGAAAAAATAAATTTGTAGATAAGAATTCAAATTTAATTATTTTTTCATATTTTGCGCATTTTAAAAATATAAAAAAAAATAAAATAAATTTTAGTCAATTTGGAAATTTAAAAAATATTTTGGAAAAAAAGTTTGAATTAGATAACCAATATATTTTTGTGCCTAATAAAAATAATCTAACATATAATTCTCTACAAAATAAATACTCTATTCTTAATGGGAATTTAAAATTAAAAAATAAAATATTAATATTGTATAAATTTTTATTTTATTCAGTAAAATTTTTTTTTATAAAAAAATTAATTTTGATGAAATTAAAAGATTATGAGTTATCTTTATTTCATATTTTTTCAAAAGATTATGACACATCATTTAATGGCTCAATTTTTATAGATAATTTAATTTGGATTGAAGTTTTTGAAAACTATTTATCAAAGACATCAAAAAAAAAAATTGGTATTTTTTTAATGGAAAATCAAGGGTGGGAAAAAGCCATGATCACATCTTGGAGGAATCATAATCATGGTAAAATAATTGGATATACTCCTACAAGTATCAATTATTGGCATCTATATAACTTTGATTTATCCAAAAAAAAATATGCATCTCCATCTAAAATATTAGTTTCGAGTTCAGAAGGCTACAATTTATTAAAAAATCAGTATAAAAAAAAAAATATAGAATTACTTAAAGTAGAAAGCCTGTGGTTTAATTATCTTTTAAATATTAAAAATAAAATTACATCTAGAGAAAAAGGGATAGTATTAATAATTGGTGATTATAATTCAAAAAATAATTATAAAATATTTAAAATAGTTTCAAAATCTAATTTAAATAAAAAAAACAAGATATTTTTTAAGCCTCACCCTCATGATTTGAATAATTATAATGTTAAAAATATTACTTTAACAAATAAAAATAATGAATATTTTTTTAAAAAAACATCACTAATAATTTCACCTGGATCAACAGCTGGTATTTTAGAGTATTTATTTTTTGGAAAAAAAGTTTTTGTTTATGATGACCCATTTGGATTTGATTTATCACCAATTAAACATTTAAACTATCAATTTAAATTTAAAAGTGTAAAAGATTTTAATAAATTATTAGACATTAATTTTAAAAAAACAAAAATAATTAATACGTTTAAAAAATATTATTTTTTAGATAATGATTTAACAAGATGGAAAAATATTTTATATATTTTGTAAAACTAATTTATAAGTTTCGTTTTAAAAATTATTTAAAAAAAATAAGTTATTTGTTAGAGAGTAATTTAAAAAAAAATTTTACTTTATTAGATATTGGTGCAGCAGACGGAGTGAATGCAAAATGGAATATAATTTCAAAGAAGAGTAATATAATTTTAGTTGAGCCTCATAAAAAGAGTGCACAAAGATTAAAAAATAAAGGATTAAATGTAATAGAGTCAGTTTTAAGCAGTGAAGATAATAAGGAAGTAAAATTTTATTCTACAAAAAAGGCAACTTGTTCTTCATTTTATAAACCTAATTTTAATCATCTAAAAAAATTTTCTGATTCTGATAGGTTTAAAATAATCTCAGAAGAAGTATTTGTTTCTAAAAGTCTTGATACCGAAATTAAAAAATTTTCACAACCTGATTTTATTAAAATTGACACAGAAGGTTCAGAATTAGATATATTGAAGGGGTCAAATGAGACTTTGCAGAACGTGCATGGACTTGAAGTTGAATGTTCATTTAATCAACTAAGAGAAGGTCAGCCTTTATTTAATGAAGTAAGAGATTATTTAGAAAAAAAAGGTTTTATTTTTATAGATTTTGTAACAATGATTCGCTGGGAAAAAGAGAGCTTTAGTTTTCATGGACAGCCCCAAATTACAGATGCTTTATTTTTAAAAAATGAGGAAATTGTAATTAAAAAATTTCTAAGTAATGAAATTAATTTAGATGATTTAATAAATTATATAGTGGTATTAATTACATATGAAAGGGTAGATATTTTAAAATATATTTACAACAAAACAAAAATTTCTGTAAAATTTATTGAAGAGATAATAATTATTTTGGAAAATAAACAAAAAAAACTCAATAAATTAAAACAGGCAAATTTTTTTATTGAAAATCAAAATTTATAAACTAACAAAATTTTTTTATGCTACCAATTATTAAGATAATTTAAATAAACAATAATGAATTATAATTTCTTTAAAAATAAGAAGATACTTGTGACAGGGCATACCGGGTTTAAAGGCTCATGGCTTGTAGCTTGGTTAAGTATATTAGGCTCAAAAGTAATGGGTATATCTTTAAATTCAAATAATGATGAGAGTCACTTCAAGATATTAAAAAAAGATTTAAATGTTATTGATATAAGAGGTGATATAAGAAACATAAATTTTTTAAAAAAACATATTAAAAAATTCAAACCAGACATTGTATTTCATTTAGCAGCTCAAGCCATTGTTTCAACATCATACAAATATCCAATAAAAACTTTAGAAACAAATACTCTTGGAACTTTGAATCTTTTGATGGTTCTAAAAGATATAAAAAAAAAATGTACAGCAGTGTTAATCACAAGTGATAAATGTTATAAAAATATAGAAGTTAAAAGAGGTTATAAAGAAAATGATGAACTAGGAGGTGATGATTTCTACAGTGCGTCCAAAGCCTCAGCTGAATTAATAATAAATTCTTTTTATAAGTCATTTATAAAAGACAAAAAAAGTTTTTTAAGAATTGCTACAGCCAGGGCAGGCAATGTTGTTGGTGGAGGAGATTGGTCAGAAAATCGTTTAATTCCTGATTGTGTTAAGTGTTGGTCCAGAAATAAAAAAGTAAATGTAAGAAATCCAAATGCAACTCGTCCTTGGCAACATGTTTTGGAGGCATTATCTGGTTACTTGCATTTAGCTCAAAAGCTAGATGGTGATAAAAAAATCAACGGCCAATCATTTAATTTCAGCAATAATCAAATTAAAAATTTTACAGTGCTAAAATTTATAAAGGGTATTAAAAAATATTGGAAAAAAGCTAGTTGGAAAGTTAAGAAACAAGCTTCATTTAATGAGTCAACACTACTTCAATTGAATAGCATAAAAGCACAAAAAATTTTGAATTGGAATAACAAATTAAAACTATTCGAGACTATAAAATTAGTAGGAGAGTGGTATAGAACTTATTACTCATCAAAAAAAAAAGTAATATTAACTAAAGATCAAATATTAATGTATATGAAAAAAAAGTAATATGAAGATAGTTATATTGGCAGGTGGTTATGGAACCAGAATATCAGAGTATACAAAAACAATACCGAAACCTATGATTAAAATAAATAATAAGCCAATTCTTATTCATATTATGGAACACTACGCAAGTTATGGTTTTGATAATTTTTATATAGCCCTGGGGTATAAAGGTAAAGTAATTAAGGATTATTTTAAAAATAAAAAATTTAAATGGAAAATAAATTTAATTAATACTGGTCTTAAAACTATGACAGGAGGAAGATTAAAAAGACTGAAAAAATTTGTTGGAAATGAAACTTTTTTCATGACTTATGGTGATGGGGTGTCAGATATTAATTTAAAAAAATTGCTAAGTTTTCATAAAAAAAATAGTAAACTTGTAACCTTAAGTGCTGTGAGGCCTCCTGCAAGATTTGGTGCTATCAAAATAAAAGGTAATAAAGTAAAAAATTTTAAAGAAAAAGACAAAATGGATGAAGGATGGATAAATGGAGGTTTTTTTGTAATAGAACCAAAATTTTTAAATTACATCAAAAATGATAAAACATTTTTAGAGAGAGAACCACTTGAAAAAGCTACAAGATTAAATCAGTTAATGGCGTTTAAACACAATGGTTTCTGGCAATGCATGGATAGTAAAAAAGACAAAGATAAATTAGAAAAAATTTTAAGGTAAATTTGCGAAAAAGCATTCTTATAATCGGCGGCACAGGTTTTATAGGATATCATCTTGCAAGAAGGTGTCTGAAAAAAAAATGGAAAGTGACTAGTGTTTCTACCAATAAAGCAAAAAAAATTAGGTTTTTATCAGGAGTAAAATATTTAACTTTTGATATCTCAAAAAAAGAATTAATTAAAAAAAATCTTAAATTACATTATGATTATGTAGTGAATTTAGGTGGTTATGTTAATCACAAAGAAAAAATAAAAACATTTAAGTCCCATTATATAGGTAGTAAAAATTTAGCTGATTTTTTTAAAAAAAAAACAATTAATTCATTTATACAAATTGGAAGCAGTGTTGAATATGGAAAAATAAATTCACCTCAAAGAGAAAACAGCAAAACTAATGTTCAAAAATTAAAATCTACTTATGGGAAAGCAAAATTAATGGCAACTAACTATTTAATTAAACAAAATAAAAAATATAATTTTCCCTGTATAATACTAAGACTTTATTTAGTTTATGGTACTCATCAGGATGCAAACAGACTTGTGTCTTACACCCTAAATAAATGTTTGAATAATGAAAATTTTCATTGCTCCGAGGGTAAACAATTTAGAGATTTCCTATTCGTTGAAGATTTAATAACAGCAATTGTAAATTGTTTTGATAATAAAAAAGCCTTAGGTCAAATAATTAATATTGGATCAGGAAAACCAAAAAAAATAAAATCAGTAATTTTATTCATAAAAAACAAAATTAAATTAGGAAAACCACTTTTTGGCAAACTTCCATTACGAGACGATGAAATTTTAACACTTTACCCAGAAATTAAGAAAGCAAAAAAAATTCTTAACTGGAAACCTTTGGTATCATTTAATAAGGGTATTGATATTATTACCAAGTACTATAAAAAACCCTACTAATATGATCGCAATTGTTGTTGGTACAAGACCCGAACTAATTAAAATTTTTCCACTCGTTAAAGAATTAAAGAAAAAAAAGATTAATTTTAAATTAATACATACAGGTCAACATTACTCAAGCAACCTAAATGAAATATTTCTCAAATATTTCAATTTTTTAAAAATTTCATATCAATTAAATGTAGGATCTCACCCACAATCAAAGCAAACAGCTTTAATGATGATCTCGATTGAAAAGATTTTAGATAAAATTAAGCCTAATATAGTAATTGTCTATGGTGATACTAATACCGCCTTAGCGGGAGCTCTTGTTGCATCAAAAAATAAATATACAAAATTACTACATCTTGAAGCTGGTCTCAGAAGTTTTGAATTAAATATGCCAGAGGAGACTAATAGAAAAATAATTGATCATATATCAGATTATCTTTTTGCGCCCACAAAAATGTCGAAACAATTATTATTAAAAGAGGGAATAGATAAATCAAAAATTTTTCTTTTAGGAAATACAATTAAAGATTCAATAAAAATATTGGAACCTGAAATTAAGAAAAATTTAAATACTAAATTAGCGATTAAAAAATATAATTATTTTTTAGTAACAATTCATAGGGAAGAAAATTTGAGTACAAAAAAAAGATTAAAAAAAATATTAACTTTATTTACGCAAATCTCTGAAAAATTTGGCAAGATAGTAATATTTCCATGTCATCCAAGAACAAAGAGTTTAATAAAAAAATTTAAAATCAAATTAAATAAAAAAGTAAAAATAATCGATCCAATTAGATATGATCATTTTTTAAATTTGCTATGTTTTTCATATTTAATTATATCAGATAGCGGCGGTGTCCAAGAAGAAACCTGTATATTAAAAAAAAAAATGATTACTTTAAGAACCAAAACAGAAAGGCAAGAAACATTAAAAATAGGATGTAATATATTATCTGAAATAAATTTTGAAGAAGTGTCAAAAAAAATTGAAACAATTAAATTAAGAAAAATAAATTGGAATAATCCTTACGGTCAAGGAAATATTTCCAAAAAGATGACAAACCAAATTTTAAAATTATTATAAATTATATGATCAGTCTAATTGTGCCAGTATTAAATGAGCAGGACAATATTTTAAATCTTCTTAACAAAATTAAAAATGTATTAAATGTAAATGATGAAATAATTGTTGTTGATGATGGAAGCATAGACCAAACTTTTGATCAGATCAAAAACTTTCCATGTAAAGTTATCAGACATGAGATAAATTTAGGTAAAGGAAAATCTCTAATAGATGGAATAAACTCTGCAAGAGGTGATATTGTAGTTTTTATTGATGGTGATGGACAAGATGATCCTGGAGAATTACCCAAGCTTTTATCAGGTATTAAAAATGGTTATGATTTTGTTATTGGATCTCGTTTTGTCCCTGAGGCTACAGAAAATAAAGTTATAAAAAAAAGATACGACAGCAAAGCCCTTTCACCTGTAAATTTTATTGGTAACAAAGCACTTACTTTTTTAATAAATAAACTATTTTCGTTAAACATTTATGACTCTCAATCTGGTTTTAAATGTTTCAAATCAGATAAACTGAGATCCTTAAATTTAACTTCGGCAAGATATGAAATAGAGACCGAAATGATAATAAAATCAAAAAAAAATAAATTAAAAATACTAGAAGTACCTGTTTATAGATATGAGAGAGAAAATGGAGTTTCAAATTTATTTGATATTCCTTTTGGAAGAATGAAGTTTATGTTAAGAGTTTTAAAAGTTATATTTTATGGATATATATTTTGGAGATAAAAATGTTTTGGAAAAATAAAAAAGTTTTAATTACTGGAGCAGATGGTTTTATAGCCTCCCATTTGACTGAAAGACTTATTGAATTAAATTCAAAAGTTGATGTAATTATCAGAGGCACTTCAGTAAATGGGACTCATAAAAATACATTTAAAAATATTAGAAAAGAATACGTTAAAAAAATAAATAAGATTATTTCATGTGATATTTCATCAACAGATGTTATTTCTCATATAACCAAACTTAAACCAGATTATATATTCCACCTTGCCGCCTCTGCATATGTTCCTTACTCTTTTGATCATCCTTTAGAAGTAAACGAGTCAAATGTTATTGGTACCTTGAATATATTAGAGGCTTGTAAAAATTTAAAAAATTTGAAAAAAGTTATTTGCACTTCTTCAAGTGAGGTATATGGAAGTGCTTTAAGCAAGAGCATTTCAGAAAAACATCCTTTAAATCCAACATCTCCATATGCTGCATCTAAAGTAGCGGCCGATAGGTATTGTTATTCATATATACAAACTTATAATTTACCAATAACAATTATTAGACCATTTAACACTTATGGACCAAGACATACATATGATGTAGTACCAAAATTTATAAAAATGGCACTCAATAATAAACCCATTACAATTCATGGTAACGGATTACAGTCAAGGGACTTAACTTATGTTAGCGACGCAGTAGAGGCTTTTCTGAAAATTGGAAAAAGTAAAAAAACTACTCAAAAGATTTTAAATTTTGGAACAGGAAAACACCAAACAATCATTTTCCTAGCAAAACAAATAAAGAAATTGGCTAAAAGTAAATCTAAAATTATTCATATACCAGTTAGAAAAGCTGAAGTTCAAAGATTAACTTGTGATTTTACTTTATGTAAAAAATTAACAGGTTGGACCCCTAAGGTAAATATTATAGAGGGTTTAAAAAAAAATATTGAATGGGAAAAAAAAAATTAACTTCAGATCTAAGAATCCAAAAAATTATAAATAGAGGAATAAATTGGGTAAATACCTCGGGAATACAAAATAATAAAAAAAAAAGATAAGAATTATGGTGGATACTATGCTTGGTATGATGAAAAAAAGAAGAATTATTCATATTTATATTCTGAAATAACTGGATATTTGATCACATTTAATTGTTTTCTTTACTCGATAAAAAAAAATAAAAAAAATTTAATTGCTGCTGAGGATGCCGCCAATTGGTTAATTACTAAAGCACAATTCTCTTTCGGTGGTTTCAAATGTTTTGAACTAATTGATAAAAATTTAAATATTTTTGACAAAAGTCTATTATCCTATTCATTTGATAATGGTGTTATATTAAATGGATTAGTAAATATTTATAAAATTACAAAAAAAAAAAAATATTTAAATTCAGCTATTAAATGTGCAGATTGGATTATGGCTTGCTCAAAAAAAAATGGTTCAATTAAACCTGTTTATGATATATCTAAAAAAAAATTTTTTTATAACAAGAAAGCCTGGTCTATGATTTCAGGCCCTTATCACACAAAAATATCAATCGGTTTATACAATTTGTATTCTGTAATTAAAAAGAAGAATTATTTAATTCTCGCAGATAATATAATTAAAAATAGTATTTCTAAACAAAAAGAAAATGGAATGTTTTTAAGTACTAATAATCATACAAATCTTCATCCCCATTGTTACTCTGCAGAAGGTATCTGGGTTGCAGCCAACATTTTTAAAAAAGAAAAATATTATCATTCAGTTTTATCAGCATTCAATTGGATAAAAAAAAAAATGAAAAAAAATCTCCCACCAAGATTATTTTTTTTAAATAAAAAAAGTATTTATAATTATAGAGTAGATTCAATTTCACAATTTTTAAGATTAATGACAGTTTTAAATATTGATAATAAAATTAAATTAGACAACACACTATGTAAAAAACTGATGAAAACAATTTTAAAAAATATCTGCAGATCAAGAAATAAAGTATTAGACGGTGGTTTTTATTGGGGAAATCAAAGCAATGGAAAAAAAACACAATGTGTAAATACTTGGACTACTGCATTTGCTTTACAGTCACTTATTTATTTAAGTTTAATTAAAAGCGGTAAAAAAATAAAAATAAATCCCTTTTATATGGTTTAAATTAAGAACTATATGTCTAATTACATTTATTCGGAAAAACATTTTAATTTTGTTGATAAAATTATAAGAAATAGAAGGGAGAAGTTCTATAATTTTATAAGAGAAAAAGTAGAATTTAGAAATGTTAATTCATATTTAGATATAGGTACTACGCAGAACGAAGATCATCCTAGCTCAAATTATTTGAATAAGAAATTTGACTTTATAAAAATTCATAATGCCATTTCTGATCAGAAAATAACCGATAGAAGATTTACAAATATTTTAAAAAAATCTATTACTAGTGATTTTAGTAAAGACGAGATTGAATTAATAAAATCTGATTTTACGATTTCTAATGCGACTATTGAACATGTTGGATCATTAGAAAATCAAAAAAAAATGATTTTTAATATGATAAACTTAACAAGAAATGTGATGGTAATACAAACTGTAAATAGATATTTTCCTATAGAGACGCATACTAAGCTACCTTTACTTCATTTTCTTCCTAAAACTAAATATAGAAAGTTATTAAAACTTTTTAAATATGACTATTATTCTTTAGAGGAAAATTTAAATTTATTGAGCTATAAAGAAATGTTTAAACTTTTAAATTGTTTTTCTGATAAAATTAATTTTAAAGTTTATAAGATTTATACCTTTGGTTTTGTGTCAAATATTATAGCAATATGTTTCGTAAAAATAAATCGATAGATTTTAAAAGTTATAAAATCTAAAAATTCCAAAAATTTTTAAAATTGAAAAGGTTGGATGAAATGACCAAATAAACATTCCCATAATAATGGAATAATATAAATAACTATTTTTTACAAATTTTTCAAAATTTAAAATATAAAAACATAAAACAGCAACAGTTGGATAACAAAGATTTGCTATTCTCCCAACATTATTTCCAGTTCCATCAGGACCACCAAGAATTGGTTGACCTATAATCATCGAGCAAATTAATAAAAGCACAACTATCGCTGAAATATTAATATTTTTGTTGACCTTACCAAAAATAAATATTGTTAACGGAAAAAAAGGCATAAATGCTAGAAGTAAAAATTTTATTAATTTCTCAATTTGAGTGAAATCATAAAGAATAATTTCATAAGCAACATTAATTGGAAATGTATCTATGGATATATATTTACCTATTTTTAAGATTAAATAAAAAGATAATATATAAAAAATTATTAATACAAATAACAATTTA
>MDTD01107629.1_pt1 | contig 15770 bp, 14 predicted proteins | sample 811221 | NCBI WGS metagenome assembly MDTD01 (sample SAMN05326646, study PRJNA326480) | marine metagenome | isolation source: seawater | place: Pacific Ocean: South West | collected 2011
ATAAAAGTTTTCTATGAAAATTACAAAAAAAAACCATTTGGAAACAGTTTTGCTTTAATGCAAATATTATCCACTTTAAAATTTATTAGAGTTTTCGAAAAATATTAAATTTATATTAGTTTGTTAGCCAATTTTAAATCTTTTAAGGTGTCAATTGATATTTGTGGCGTATCAATTTTATAAGCAAATGATCTCTTTCCAAGTAAATTTTTATTTTTTAAAATAGATTTTCTTGAAAATGCATAAACAACACCATTCCTATAAAAAGTATTTTTAAGTTGCTGTCTTGCAACAATATATTGACCTTTTTTGTCGAAATAGTGTAAATTTTTATTTTTAATAATCAATTGTTTGAATGGATGAAATTTAAGATCAACTTTTGAGACAGACCAAACAGAATCTAATTGCTTACTTATTATTATTTTAATTACATCTTTTATATGTTTAACTTTTCTTAATGGCGAGGTAGGTTGTATTAATAAAATTATATCAATTTTCTTTTTTTTTATTTTCTCAAAAGTTTTTAAAGCATGTCTTATAACTGTATAGTCACCTATCTTATCTCCAGAAATATTCTTTGGCCTTTTAAAAATACATTCCAAATTTGATTTTTTTGCTGATTTAATAATTTTATTACTGTCTGAACTAACTATAGAATAATCTATCCAAGAAATTTTTTTTAAAACATTACCTGCGTGCTCTACAAGTGTTTTACCTTTAATTTTCTTTAAATTTTTATTTTTAATACCTTTGCTGTCACCTCTAGCGGGAACTATTGCTAATATTGTTTTATTTTTATACATAATTTATAAAATTACACTTCCCATTTAATATTTTTTCTGTTTTTGATTGTATTCTCGATATTTTCAAGACAGCTTTTTATGACCCTTGAATACGTATCGTAAGTAGAACCTGAAATATGAGGTGTAACAACTACTCCAGGGTGGTTGTTTAATTCATCATTTTTAACTGTTGGTTCTTTATCATGAACATCTAATCCTGCACCTCTGATTTTATTATGTTTTAAGGCTTCTAAAAGAGCTTTATTATCTACCAGTTGAGATCTTGAAACATTAATCAAAATTGAATTTTTTTTCATTTTTTGAATTGATTTTTTATCAATTATTTTTTTTGTTTTATTATTTAAATGCAAGTGAATACTCAAAATATCCGATTTTTTAATTATTATATTTTTTGAAACAAATTTTGCATCTAACTCTTTTTCTAACTTTCTTGTAGCTCTTACTTTATCGTAATATAAAATTTTCATTCCAAATGAATTACAAATTTTTGCTACCTTTTTTCCAATATTACCAAACCCAATAATTCCTAATGTTTTGCCATGCATCTCATATAGATCAAATCCATGGCTATTATTTTTCCAATTACCAGTAATAGTTCTTTCATAAAAATGTGGCAGTTTTCTATTAACTGCCATCATCAATAAAACTGCCATTTCTGCGACCGCAATTGAATTTTGAGATCCATTATTAGCTAATGGAACATTAAATTTTTTTGCACCTTTCACGTTAAATTTTTCAAATCCTGAACTCCATAGCTGAAATATTTTAAGATTGTTTTTTCCTTGTTTTATAACATCATCTTCAATAAATCTTCCAGGAGCAAAAAAAACTGCATCTGCCCAACCAAACAATTTTTTTTGTTTTGAGTTACTTAATTTATAAGTCATTTTTTTATACAAAAAATTGTGATTTTTAATTTGTTTTTCAACAAGATTCCTCAATGGAATAGGAATTCTTTCCTCATAGACGTAAAGAAGTTTTATTTTTTTTGGCATATAAATGATATTAAAAGTAAACTAAAATAAATCTTATGCAGAGAGAAAATGATGAAATATTATTTAATTGTTCTTTTAATTTATGCATTAATTTCTCTAAGAACTTGTATCTATTAAATTTCTATCTATATAGAAAATTTTAAAGTTTTATTTTAAATAAAATTTTTTTCCTCCATCATGTTTAACTTTAATTATATCTAACATATTTTTTGAAAAAGATATCTCAGCTCACCAGTACCAAATTTAATTTTCGAAAACTTATGGTTCTTTAATTGATTTATATCCATATCAGTTTTATGGGGTCCTTTTAATCTCTTAACTAATTTAAATCCAGATTTATTTGTGATATTTAGGAGATCTTTAATTTTAGTTTGAAGATATACTGCCTTAAAAGCATCAACAACATAAAGCATTTTTTGTTGGGTAAAGTTTAATGTATTTAAAACTTTTACAACATAAATCATGTCAACATCATCCATTGACTGACGAATCATTTCATAAAGATCATACTTCATACCACCAGAACCTCTTACATAAAAATAAAAATAACCGTTTTTCTTACAAATTTTGGAAATTTTTTTAATAGCCCCATTAAACTGACTTCTGTTTTTTAAATGATGTAAAACTGCAGAACAAATAACAAAATCATATTGTTTTTTTATTTTTAATTTTAAAATATCTCTCTTATAAAATTTAATTTTATTTTGAAGTTTATATTTTTTTGCCCAATATCTGCCTAATTCAAGGTTTTTTTCTCCAAAATCAATACAGTCTGCGTTTTTAGCACCTCTGAACATGCAAGCAAATGAAACTGATCCGTGACCACAACCTACATCGAATATACTTTTATTTTTAAATTCTTTTAAAATATTATTAAAATCTAGTCTTTTACCTCTATAATTTACCAAATTCAAAAAATCATTTTTATTTTTATATTCAGGCCATAGTTGTTGCCAAAGTTTTCTGTGATTTCTTACAAAGTTTAGTTTTTCACTTTTTAGCAAAGCTTTATGTTTATAATTATTTAATTCCATTAACGAATTGAACATAATTTTGGTATCTTGAAGAACATTAATCATATCTCTAATTGGTGTATGATTTTTATGATTTGTTAGAACAGTATCCATTTTGTAAAGCAAAAAAGATAATGCTACTATTTTTGCGTAATGTGAAGATTCACTTGATGCTTTATTATTCAAGAATTTTTGAAAAGAATTTAAATTTTTCTTAAAAATTGAGTAGTTCATTTTCTCTAGATTAAATAATTTCGCTAATTAATTTAATTGTTTTTATTGCTTTTTTTGCAGACAAAATATTCATAGATTTGCTGATTTTTTTTTGTTTAATTATATTTATAAGATATTTAGCCTCATAAATAAAGTCATCTGAACGTTTTTTTTTAAAATCATAAATTTTTTTATATTTGTTTCTTTTATTAAAATAAATAATTCTGTCGTTAGAATTTTTATAATTATAAATAAGTTTAATAAAAAAATTATTTCCGTTAATAGTAACTTCTTTCTCTGTTGGTTTTGTTCTAAAATTTTGAAAAATACTTACAATCTTGCCTTTATTTGAAAAAATTAGATTTGAGCTTTCATCATAATTTTCGTTTTTATTTTTTAAAAAACTAATATTTTTGCTTATCAATTTAAATTTAAAATTATCATTAAATATGAATTGACAAAGATTAATACCATGAGAATGCTCAGATAAAGCACCACCACCTTTTTTTGTTTTTGATAAATAGCTATCAGATAAAGATTTGTACCAGCTATGAGCTTTTAAAAATCCCTCAGTATTTTCCTTAAATTTAATTTCAACAAAATTGAAATTATTTTTTTGTTGTTTAAGTATTTTCTTAAGCATAATTGTAGAAGGAAATAATCTATGGTTATAACCACATAAAAAAATTTTATTTTTATTCTGATGGATTAATTTTTTGAATTGATTGATAGTTTTTTTATTAGGCTCACATATTGGTTTTTCAATAAGGAAAATTTTACTTTTATTAATATTTTTTCTTATTAAACTTAGATGCGTATCTGGAGGTGAGGCAATTACTATTGCATCATAGAAGATATTTTTGTCTCTTCCCTCTATATGAAGATCTATTTTCTTACTCCATCTTTTGTAACGAGGAATATAAATATTATTTTTTGATCTTTTTAAGGTTTTTTTAGATATGTCAGTTAGAATAATCTTATCTACAAGGTTATCTAGCGCATAAGCCATATGATTTCCCGCAGATCCAGAACCAATTATCTTTATAATCATTTATTACAATTAAAGTACATATCCTTTAATGATTATTGCGCAAGTAAAAAGTTAATATTAAGTAATGCTAGCTGTTAATCCATCTGGTAAAAGTTTTTTACAGACGCTAGTATTGATAATGTAGACTTCATTAAAACTGATTTTTTGCCAAACATCAGTCTACCTAAGAAAATTTACATGTGAGATAAAAAATGAAGTACAATTTACTTTATATTTTTATCGACCATCAGGCAAAGTCTGTTTTTATTAGATATACTTTAAAAACATAAATTATTATAAAAATATTATTAAATATACTAAAAAATTTGAAGAAGGCTATATCTTACGTTTTATGTAGCAAAATATGATTGATAAAGTGATAAAAAGATTTTTATACTAATACCAATTTTATTAAAAAAAATGAATTTAAAAAGCAAGCTTCTCAAAAAAAAAATTTCGATAAAATTAAAAAAAAATAAAAAGTTTCTTAATTTTAAAAATTATGATCTACACAGTGCAGTACTTAGGCAATATTCTTCAGAGTTTAGGTATAATCAAAGTCAGAGTCCAAAACAGCATTTTTTATTTTTTAAAATAAAAAATTTTTTTTTAGATATAATATTAATTTTTCAAAATATAATACTTCAATTTTTTAAAAAAAATATTGATGGAATAATATTTGTCAACAACCAATACAAAATGAATTTGGTAAATGACTTATTTTCAAATACTAATTTTAATTTAGGAGTAATAGCAAAAGGGTTCAAATACGAAAAAATAAAAAACTTTCAAAAATTACATACACCATTATTTAAACAGAAAATTTATGTTAAAAAATTTCAAATTCTGATTAATGAATTACTCATGTTTGAAAAAATTTGTGAATTTTATAATCCAAAATTTTTTTTTTCAATTGAGGGAGACTCTGTTTCTGAAGCCTTAATCGCTCAAATTTGCAGAGAAAAAAAAATACCTCATTTCTGTTTACAACATGGTAATAATTCACCTTTTATTATTAATAAAAATTTAAAGTATGGATTTAAAAAATTCTTTTACAATTTCACGTATTTATCTTTTAGCAAGACTCATGTAAATTATTTAAAAAAAATTGGCTATGTTAATAAAGTTAAAATTTATAACAAAGCTATATCAAAATGTAATTTTAGATATAAAAAAAATATTATTTTTTGTTTCCACCCAGTTATACCCACAGAAGGGCTTCCCGCAAAAGGATTTTTAAATATAATCAAACTGGTTCATTATGTGGCAAAAAAATATCCAAATTTAAAAGTTATTTTAAGACCTCACCCGAAAAGTGGAGATAAAATAATCAAAGATAATATTAAATCTTTAGATAATATTAAAATAGAACATGCAAATGAAACAACACTAAATTCTGCATTTGAAACCACATTAGTTGCTTTTTTCTTCAGCGGATCATCCACTATAATGGATGCGGTATTCCATAATACTATTCCAATAATATTGAGTCATGAGAAATGGTACAATTTTAAATTATTTAAAAAGCAAAAAATCGGATATTTTTCAAATAACAAAAATGATTGTTTAAGTTTTTTAGATAAAATATTAAGTAATAAACCTCTTCAAAAGATAAATTTAAAGAGAATAGAAAGTTTTAATAAGTTACATTTTTACAAAAAAGATTCTGATAGTTTTAAAAAAACATTAGAAAAAACCGTTAAATTAAAAGCTTTTAAATAGCTTTTTTTCTCTTTTAATAGAGTCGATTGTATTTAAAAGTCCTTGGTTAAAAGAAATTAGATTTGTTTTTTTAAGTAATTTTTTCATTTTGTTGGTTGAAGCCTTCATTCTTACAATTTCAGTTTTTCTTTCAGGCAAACCTCCAATTATAAGCTTTGATTTAGATTTAGTTAGTAACTGAATTTTTTTTGCAAGATTTTTAATAGAAATTTCGTTTCCATCAGAAATATTAACAATATTATTAAATAATTTTTTATTTTTCATAGCATTTATTAAAAGGGCTACTGTATTTGCAATATAATTAAATTCTCTTGTTTGGTTTCCTTTAGTAATTTTTACAACCTCATTATTAATAAATTTTTCAATTAATTCAGGTATCACTGCCTTTTTGCTTTGTGTTTCTCCAAAAACATTGAATGGCCTTAATATTTTAATAGGTTTTTTGAAGTGTTTCATATGCATTTGGGCATAAAGTTCACCAGAATATTTTCCAACTGAATAAGGAGAGATGGGATGAGCTTTCATATTTTCTTCAAATAAGTTTTTTGTATTTTGATGACCATAAATTTCAGAGGATGAAATATAAATAAATTGTTTAAAATTATTTAAATTCTCTAATAAATTTGAAGTACCAATTATATTACTATCAAGGGCATCGGCATAGTTTGTAAAGCTTCCTTTAACATCATTATATGCTGCTAAATGAAATACAATATTTGGATTAAAATCATTAATTCTTTTGATTGAATTCTGATATCTTAAATCAGCTTCAATAACTTTAATTTTGTTCCAAACTGAGGAAAGTCGAATATTTTCATAAATACTATCGTATTTTGTCGTAATCGCTACTTTAAAACCTTGTTTAACAAGTGCTTTCACAAGATGAGAACCTATAAAACCAGATCCACCTGTGACTAAAATTTTTGATTTCATTTTCAATAGAATTTATATGAACTAACCATCGATTACAAATAATTTTATTTTACTAACTTTATTATCTCAAAACCTTCAGCTGCTTTTAAGTTTATTGTGTTACCTCTAAATTTGATCTGATTCTCTATAGATTTTAAAGAGAGAAAATTGGGATAAGGTTTTAACTCATCTTTATAAAATTTTTTTAATATTTTGATTTTTTTCTTGAAAGTTTTAGAAATATCTACAAAAAAATTTGGATTGAATGCTTTATTTTTTTTAATTAACTTTTCACTCGCCGAGGGTATCTCATAAGAAAATAATTTTTTTAAAAAAAGATTTTTTTTATTTGGTCTACATGCAATTAAAGTAGCTTCAGCTGTGGCCCTGTGATCGTGGTGATTATCATCAATACAATGTGTAAATATTGTATCGGGTTTAAATTTATTAATTTTATCGTAAAGAGAACGTGCCATTTTTGTTACATCTTGCCTATTTATAGCTAATCCGTTGTAATTTAAAAACTCAGGTTTTTCTATTTTAAGATATTTACTCACTTTTCTGGCAATTTCTTGTCTTTCTTTATTGTTCTTGCTATTCTTATTAATTCTCTGATCATAAGTTTTGCATGTAAAAATCACTTTTATTTTAGATGAATTTTTAAACTTTAATATTGTACCACCACACCCTATGATTTCATCATCAGGATGTGATGCAATAATAAGAATTTTTGATTTTATCATTTTTAAAAAGATTCTAATATTAATTTTTATACACTTTACAAACTTTTTTAAAGTGGATAATAGCTTATAAGTAGGTTGTAATATTAAATTTTTTTAATGATATGGTCAAAATGAAAAAAAATAATTATATCAGAGTTCCATATGGATTAAGTGTTCATGGAAACGAGGAAATCCAAGCAGTTTTGAAAGTGCTGAAAACTTCAACTCAAATGGGGAAAAATGTTGCAGACCTTGAAAAAAGAGTTGCAAAGATGTTCAATAAAAAATATGGGTTAATGGTTAACTCAGGCTCATCATCTATTATGTTGGCAATGGAGGTTCTAAACTTTCCAAAAGGTAGTGAGATAATTACTCCAGCTTTAACTTTTGGAACTACTGTTTCCTATATAGTAAAAAATCAACTTGTTCCAGTTTTTGTTGATGTTAAAGAGGGAACATATTGTATAGATGAAAATCAAATAAAAAAATTAATTACAAAAAAAACAAGAGCAATCGTAGCTCCCCATCTTTTAGGAAATATAGTTAATTGGGAAAAAATATCGAGGATTTTAAGAAACAAAAAAATTTTAATTATCGAGGACTCCGCGGATACTATTGGAGCAACATATAAGGGAAAGTCAACTGGTTATCACGCCGATGTAAGTATAACAAGTTTTTATGGTTCACATATAATTAATTGTGCTGGTAACGGAGGTATGGTTTGCTTTAATAATAAGAAACATTATCTTAAAGCAAAATTATTAAGATCATGGGGCAGAAGCTCCTCTTTGTATGATGAAAAATCTGAAAAAATTGAAAATAGGTTCAACATTTATCTTGATGGTATTCAATATGATAAGAAATTTGTTTTTTCAGAAATTGGACATAATTTAGAACCTTCTGAGATGGGTGCCGCTTTTGGAATTGAACAACTTAAAAAATTAAATAAAAATATTAATACTAGAATTAAAAATTTTAATATCTTAACGAAATTTTTAAAAAAGTATGATGATTTTTTTATTTTACCCCAACAGCTTGTTGGATCTAGAACTGCTTGGCTCGCTTATCCTTTAACAATAAAAAGTAATGCTCCATTTTCACGGACAGAAATGCAAATTTTTTTAGAAAAAAAAAATATTCAAACAAGAGTTGTATTTACTGGAAATATATTGAGACAGCCAGGATTTAAAAACATCAGAGCAAGATCGACAAAAAAAGGTTATCCCGAGGCAGACAAAGTGATGAAAAATGGAATTTTAATTGGATGTCATCAAGGAATGTCAAAAAAAATGTTAAATCATTTAAAAAATTCAATTGAAGAATTTATAAATTTGAAGAAAAAAAAATAATTATTTGATGAATTTTGACTTTATTTCAAAATATTCTCTCGGACTATCAAATGAAAAATACTTTTTATTTGTGATATGAGTGATCATCTCTTGATTTTTTGTTAAATTATATAAAAAATTAATCCATAGTTTATTGCTATTTATCTTTTTTTTTAACTTTTTATCGAATATGAAATATCCAAGATTAATTGGTTCTTTTATAATCGGCTTCTCATTAAATTTTTTGACTAAGTATGATTTTTTGTTAAATGACACTGTACCATATTTAATTCTATAATTAGCACTAACCATAATTGCAGGGGCTTTACTTTTGTAAAAAATTGATAAATAATTATTCAAATTTAAATCAACATATGTATCGCCATAACAAACAAAAAAATCTCTATCAGTAAGCTTTGAACAGTCCTGTATTCTTTTTAATATATCAACATTTCCAGAGTCTACTAATTTTATCTTTTTATTTTTATCAAAGTATTTTCTAACAAATCTCGATACTTTTTCTGATTTATATCCAGTTGCTAATATTACTTGCTTAACATTTAATTTAAGAAAACTTTTTATTAGAAAGTAAAGAAATGGTTTATTGTTAACCACTAATAATGGTTTAGGAGTTCTTAATGTGTGAGGCCTAAGCCTTTGACCCTTACCTCCACAAAGTAAAATAACATCAATATTTTTTTTTAAATTTTTCACACTTAAGTCACTATATATAGTATTACTAGACTAAAAAAATGAAAAAAATTTTTATCACTGGCGCGGGTGGATATATAGGTAGTAATTTAGCTTATTTTTTATCAAAAAAAAAATTCAAAATTTATGGTTTAACCACAAAAAAGAAATACAATTCAAAAAACTTAAAATGGATTATTGGAAATTTAAATGGGAATTATAATAATTATTTAAAAAAATGTGATCTAGTAATACACTGTGCAGCAGCAGGTGTTTATAAAAAAGTTAATAAAAAAAAACTTCATAAAGTTAATTGTAAAGATTCAATTAAATTTCTCAAAAACGCTTATTTAGCAAATTGTAAAAATTGGATTATTTTTGGTAGTTCATTTGAATATGGTTTTATCAAAAATAAAGCATTCTCTTCAAATAAATCAAAGCTTAAACCAGTTGATGATTATGGAAAATCTAAAAAAAATTTTTACGAAAATTTATTAGCACTTAACATAAAAAATTATTGTAAGATTTTATACTTAAGAACATTTCATGTTTATGGTGGTAATGAGCCAAAAAAAAGGATGTATCCCAGCCTGTTACAATCAATTAAAGAGGGTAAAGATTTTAAAATGACAAAAGGTGAGGAAATAAGAGACTTTATTCATATAAATACAATTAATAAAAAAATAATAAAAAGTTTTGATCTATTTAAAAAAAAAAATTTTTTTTTTTTTACTAAAAACCTAGCATCTGGTAAAAAAATGACAGTCAGAAAATTTGCATTAAATATTTTAAAAAAAAATAAATCTAAAAATAAAATACTTTTTGGAAAAATTAAAAAAAAAAATAAATATCATTCAATTTATTCCGATAAAAAATCTCTATTATGAAACAAAAATATTCTGTATCAGTTGCAATCCCTACTTATAATGGAGGTAAATTCCTTAAAAAGCAATTTGATAGGTTATTTAGTGATTGTAACACAAAAAAATTTAAAAATTTTATTGAAATTTTAATCTCAGATAATTGTTCAACTGATCAAACAAAAAATATCGTTTCATATTTTAAAAAAAAAAATAATAAAAATAAAATTTTTAAAATTAAATATATAAAAAGAAAAATAAATATTGGATTCAGAAAAAATTTCTTATTACAGGAAAAGTTTTTAAACGGCAAATATGTACTTTTCCTAAATGATGATGATTTACCACCAAAAAATTTTTATAAAAATTTGTTTGACCTAATTCATGGCAAAGAGATTAATGAAATGATAATATTCCCTATTATAAACAGTAATAAGTATTATAAGCCACTTTTTGGTAAGGCTAATAAAATTAGTTATATTATCAATAGAGGTTCAATTTTAAGTGGAATAGTACTTAAAAAAAGCCTAATTAATTTTAAATTATCTTTAAAAAATTTATATCCCCAGACTGAGCTTTATTTAGACTACTATTTAAAGTTTGGAATGAGAGATGTGGATTTAAACTCTAAAATTAAAAATCTTGATTATAAAAAAATCTCAGAAAAAATAAATTCAGATGATAGAATGCAACGAGGACCGGATTTTGCAATACTAGGAAAAATTGAAATTATTGAAAAATTCTATAAAATAAAGAAAATAAGTTTTCTTGAGTATTTTTATTCGCTATATTCAGTTTATAAGTCAGGATTAAACGTAAAAATGATTTTGCATAAAGATCATCAATATAAATTAGAAAATAATTTCTATTTGAAAATACTTAACGTAAAAAAAAAAAAATTTATTAGATTTATAATTTTTTTAAACTTTTTAAGAAAAATTTTATCCAAAGATAGGGGGTTTTATTTTAAAGCATTTAAAGGCAGTCTAGTTAATTAAGATTTTTTAAAAACTCGTTAATTGAGATCTTAATTTTATTTACTTCATTTGAATATTTATTACTTTTTTTTTTCTTAATTTTTTTAAAACCAAGCCTTCTTTTAATTTTATTATTCATCATTTGAACTATCTCATTTAAACTAGCTTCTTTTTTAATTATAAAATTTTTAAAGACTGGAAGCATTTCGTTATTATAAATTTTTTCAAAGAGATACATTTTATCAATTTTTGTTTTATTTGATATTATTTCAATTAATTTAATAAAATCTCGAAAAAATTGTTTATTTTTTATATTTTCTAAAAACAAATTGGTTCTACTACTACCATCAGACTCTTCGGTTGCTTGGTGAAACAATATTGGAGAATTGATAATTTTTATTTTACCGTTAATAATGTTACATAGATCAGTTATGCAATCTTTCAAACTAATATTATTTCCAAAATTTGCACTCGAAATTTCATAAGATTTTATTAAATTTTTTCTATTTAAAATATAGTTATCAGTATATCTAAAATTATTTAAAAAAAATTTTACTCTATTTGATGTTTGATTTTGCATATAGCTTTGTGATGGATAAAGTAAAGATATATTATTAATAAAATAAGTATTATGTTTATTTTTCTCTAATTTAAAACTAAATAAAGACCCACCTGCACCATTTAAATTATTATTTTTCTTTAAAATTTTCATACATTTTTTTAAAGTTGAATAAATTATAAAATCATCGTTTGACACCATTATAATATACTTAGTTTTTACAATTTTAAGGCTTGCTAATTTTTTTTGATAATATGTTTTAAAATTTTTATCTTTTTTAAATTTTTTGTAAGTAATTAACGGATTTTTTTTTATCAGATTAAAAATTTTAGAACTTATTTTTTTATTACTTCCATCAGCTATAAAGAGCTTATAATTGATATTATTTTTAAAATAGTACTTTAAAAATCTTGAGGTAAAATTTTCTCTACCTTTCAAAAGTAGAATTAAAGTAAGGTCACTTTTCATGTTATTTTTTTAATTTCAAAAGGCCTATAGTCGAGTCTGTTTCTAGCATAACTAAAACATTGCTTTCATTAATTGTAAGTATGTCTCTAACTCTGCTATTTATGTTTACTATATCGTGACTTTTAATTGAAGAATAATCATTGCTTATTTCTAAAAAGTGCAAGGACATATCCCCTTCAGAGGGTTTTGTTCCAAGAGCACCTAGCATAAAATTATGGCTATCTCTATCTACGCTCATTTCTTCACTCAGCTTAACAATTTCTGATATTCCAATTGATGGAACAAAATATTTTATTGGTTCATTAAATCCATGATCTTTGTGGGATTTATATAAGGGTGCTTCTTTATACAAGGGGTGACTGTCATTTCTTTTACTAAATCCATAGTGTTCACCATAAGATGATATTGGCCAGCCAAAATTTCTAGTTTTTGATAAAAAATTAACATTTATATTGACTTCATCACCACCCATTGGACCATGCTCTGTTGAAATAATAGTATCGTTTTTTTTATCAATATATAGACCTTGCACATTTCTGTGACCAAGCGATATTAAATCATATGAACCTGGAATTTCAGGATCAAGTAATAATATTTTTCCAAGTATACTATTTGGATCCTGTGCAGCACGTCTATTTAAATATTCTCCGCTAGAAAAAATTATTTTATTTTTATACTCAACCATTCTTCCACCTGCTGAATGTGGTGTAAAGCTTTCGCTATCTTTTTTTACACATTCATCAGGGAAAAAAAATTTTTCAAATTTTAGATTTTCATAGTTTAATTTAGCTCTTAATACTGAAGTATTAAAACAACCTTCACTTACTTCTCTATTAAACGAAAAGTACAAATAGTTATTAAATAGTAACAATCCTTTAATCCCATAATTAGAGTTTGAGAAAAAATCCTCGTATTTAATTAAGTTTTTTAGGTTACTTCTAATAACTTTTGATAAAAATTCGGTTTTTTCAAGTTCATTTATATCAAAGTATTGAAAGATACCACTTGCTGTTAAAATTATAATTTTATCCAAATCTTTCTCTACATAAATTGAGCCAGATCTTGCATCACCATGCTTTTTTATTTCTAAAAAATCATCTTTAAATTCTTTAAAAGAATATATTTTATCCTTAACTTTGATATCTTGATTATTTATTTCATAAAATCTGGTATAACCTAATTTTTCTGATATTTGAGACAAAAGTTTGTCTTTTTTATTTAAATCAGATGAAATATCTTTAACTAGTTTTTCATTGCCTTCCAAAGCTTCTTGAAGAGCTTGTGAATATTTCTCAGTTTCTTCAATATATCTATATGGAAAAAAATATTTTTTTATAATTTTTTTTTGCTCTATAGGAATTTTACTTTTTAAATAAGATAATTTTGAGCTATCATTCAAAAGAAAAATATTTGTAATTAAATATAAAACTATTAGTAAGCTTGTCGAAAAAAAGATTTTTTTAAGCATAGTAATAAGATTTTAGTATACCTAATTATTTTGAATTAACAGTATCAATATTTATAATTTTGTCGCAGAAATTTAATAATTCATGTTTATGAGTTGATATAATTAATGTTTTTTTCGTTTTAAAATTATCTCTCAAATCATCAAAAATTTCTTTTTCAACCTTAGCATCTAGAGATGATGTTGCCTCATCAAAAATTATAATCTCAGCATTTCTATAAATTGCTCTTGCCAATATTATTCTTTGTCTTTGTCCCCCAGATACCCTTTTTCCATCTTCACCAATTATAAAATCTAATCCTTCTGTTTTTTCATTAATTAGTTTATTCATTTTTGAATAGCGTACTGCCTCATTTAATTTTTCATTATCAATTTTTTCTGCACTTTCTCCAAATGCAATATTTTCTAAAATACTTGCGTTCATTAAGTAATTTTTTTGAGATATGTAGGCAATTTTGGATTGCCAGCCAGCAATCAAATCTGGATCTACTAATTTGTTATTGATTTTAATTTCTCCAGTTTCAGGTTTTAGCATACAACTAATAATATCTATTAAAGTAGACTTACCACTTCCAGATTTACCTATAATACCTATAGCATCGTTTTTTTTAATTTCTAAATTTAGATTTTTAAAAATAAAATTTGAATTAATATCTCCATATTTAAATGATATATTTTCCAAATTAAAATTTTTAAAATTAATATCAACATGTTTTGAAATTGTAGTATCTCCACTTTTCAATTTTGAAATAAGGTCATTTACTTTATTCATTATGTCAATTTTGAAAGATAGACTATTTAGTTGAAAAACTATTCTTGAAATTGCAGGTATAGCCCTAAAAATTAAAGTTACTATAAAGGTTAAAGTTATTAAAATACTCTCGGAGTCCAAGTTTTTAGAAAATAAGAAATAGACCAATAATGAAATAGTAAAGACAATAAATATTTCAATGAATAGACGTGGCATTTCGAGAAGAAAACTATTCTTTACATTTGTGTAAGCCTGTTTTGAAATATTTTTATTAAATTGATTTAAAAAATAATCTTGTTTTTTTTGTATTAAAATATCTTTGATACTACCTAAAGTATCTAGATATACCTTAATTAGTTTCTCTTCATACTCGTTTACAATTATTCCATATTTTCTAAATTTATTTTTTAGTATTGATGTTGAAAAAAATAAAAAAAATAACGAAAAAAATAATATAAAAATACCAACTTGGGCGTCTTTAATTAATATAATTAAAAATATTCCAAGTAAAATTAAACTTTCGAGCATCAAACTAACAAAATTTTCTAAAACAACAATGTACTCTGAAACAATTCCAAGATTTCTTATAATTTCAGATTTATCTTTTTTTAAATAAAATGAGTAAGATTGACTCAAATATGATTTAAATATTCTTGAAGTAAAGTCAACTTGAATGTCAGATAAAAATTTTTTTCTGAAGTATATTAAATATGCATAAAATAAGTTTTTAAATATAAATGCACAAATAATTAAAATAAGAAAAAATATTATTTGTTCAAATCTATCTAAATTATTTATAAACGATATGTCCCCTAGTAAAGGGATATTATTATCCGAAATTATTAAAGATATTAAGGGAAGAAATAAAGCTAATGAAAATAATTCAAGAATTATTAAAAAAAACATAAAAATAAAAATTAAATAAAATTTATTTTTTTCATTTTTTTTTAGATTTTTATAAATTTTAAAAAAAGAGTTCATTTAAAAAAGTTTTTTGGAAATTCTTTTTTGAAATTTATTCAAATTTTCCTCTATTTTTCCCTCAGGATAAAAATAATTTGTCATTGCATAACGTATTCCTGATTTTATTGGGCTACCACGATGTAGCATACTTGTATTGAATAATATTAGAGTTCCTGCATCTCCAGTAAAATCAATTATATCTTTTTTTTTTACAATTCTATTTATTTCCTCATTTGTGAATCTATATGCTGGAAATTTTTTTTTTAAATTTGCAAAAATTTTAAAGTTAATCAGGTCAT
>MDTD01116477.1_pt1 | contig 15769 bp, 13 predicted proteins | sample 811221 | NCBI WGS metagenome assembly MDTD01 (sample SAMN05326646, study PRJNA326480) | marine metagenome | isolation source: seawater | place: Pacific Ocean: South West | collected 2011
GCTTTGGAAATATTTCATTCCTTAAAAAATTCCTATCGTATTCATTATCTTTATTTGTTTCATCAAAAATATAGTTGATATTATTTTCTTTGGCATATTCTTCTATCTCTTTTTTTGATACCTCTAGAAAAGGTCTAATTAGCAGGCCTTTGCCTAATTTTCTGGATTTCTCTAACCCCGATAGGCCATCTATGCCCGTTCCACGCAGTAATCTTAAAAAAATTGTTTCAGTTACGTCATTCATATGATGAGCAGTTAAAATCTGTTCTTCATTTTTGAGGTATTTGCTGAAAATCTTATATCTTGCTTTTCTTGCTGCTGACTCTATTCCACCACCTGATGAAATTATGTTTACTTCCTCACTAATAAAGTTCAGGCCCAGTTTGCTGCAAAATTCTTTGCAATGCTTCATCCAAGTTAAACTATTTGATGAAATATTATGATTTACATGAATAACAGTAATATTGAGCTTAAGTTTAGATGCATTTTTTCCTAAAATATCTACCAATACTGAAGAATCAATTCCACCACTAAATGCAATGTAAATTTTCTTTTTGAAATCTATCGATTGCTGGAGATAATCTATAGTAAGCAACTTATGCGCCAACACTTAGGATTCTTTCGTATCTTCTTTCAAGCAAATCATCAATAGGCAGTTTATTTAGTATAGATAAATTTCTTATTAATGAACCCTTAATGTTTTGAGCGATTAAATCATAATCTCTATGTGCGCCACCAAGAGGTTCCTGAATTATTTCATCTACAATTTTTATTTTCTTCAGCTCAGTGGATGAGACTTTCATAGCTTCAGCAGCATCAGGAGCTTTCTCAGATGATCTCCAAATAATTGATGCACAAGCTTCAGGAGATGCAACTGAATAAATCGCATACTCCAACATGGATAAATGATCTCCAACACTTATTGCAAGAGCACCACCAGAGCCACCCTCTCCTGTTACAACTACAATTATTGGAGTCTTTAACTCGGACATTGTTGCTAGATTTCTTGCAATTGCTTCGCTCTGACATCTTTCCTCTCCCTCAATACCAGGAAAAGCTCCAGCAGTATCTACAAAAGTTATTACAGGTAATCCAAATTGTTCTGCTAACAACATTAGCCTCTTTGCTTTTCTATAGCCTTCTGGGTTAGTCATACCAAAGTTTCTTTTGACTTTCTCATCAGTATCTCGACCTTTTTCATGACCAATTGCCATTACTGGGATGTTTTCTAACATACCAATCCCACCAATTATAGATGCATCATCACCAAACTGACGATCTCCATGCAGTTCATCAAAATCATCAAAAATTCTATCGATAAAGTCTGAAGTATGTGGCCTGTTAGGATGTCTTGCTACTTGAACAATTTGCCAAGTATCTAATTTTGAATATATTTTTTTTGTTAAAGATTTATTTTCTTTTTCAAGACTCAAGATTTCTTCATTTAATGCTGGAGAGTCTACAGCAGCTGATCTAAGAGCACTCAGTTTTTGCGCAAGCTGTTTGATTGGCTCCTCAAATGTAAGAAATTTTTCATCATCCATATTTTTACTATACCAATAGTTTTTAATAAAAATTATATTTGAATAACATTTTTTCCAAATATATCTTCTAAATAAAAAAGATTTTCAAGAGTAGGATCAAAACTATACTCTTTGCCAAGCTCTATTATAGCCTCAGACTCTTTTGTTTGAACTTTCAAATTAATGCTACATTCGCCATTGCGCCAAAATTCTTCATCAATAAGTTCTAATTTTTCTGCTATTTCATCTAATGACAATAAATCTGATTTTTCTGCATCTATAAGAATTTTATTTGTTTTTTTTATTAATTCATTATCGATGCTTTCAACTTCTTTAACTCTCATGCGAAACATTAAGGCACCTATATCATTAGTTTTATAGTCATCTACTTCGATGATTCCTTTTAATGACAAGATGCTACCCTCTTTAAGGAGATTATGGCAATTCTCAAGAACTTCACTTGAAACAATTCCATCCATAACACCAGTTCCATCATCAAAGTTTATAAATGTTAACGGCTTACCTTTTCTGTCTTTAATTTGTCTAACGCTATTTATTAAGCAAATTAAGGAAGATTTCTTAACATCAGTTGTCAAACCAGAAATAGTATTTGACCTTATTCTATTTACTTTGTTTTCAATAGCCGCTACTGGATGTCCTGAAAGATAATATCCAAGAGATTTTTTTTCAAACTCAAGTTTTTCACTTAATTTAAGATCTTGTATATTTTTATATTTATCATATGGGTCAAAACTTTCATCAAAGTCAGCAAATAAATCTCCACTTTTTAAATTTGAGTTGCCATTTTTATGTGATCCATCTTTAAGCATGTCTTGAACACATGCGATAGCAATACTTCTTGATGGGCTTAAACTATCGAAAGCTCCTGATTGAGATAGTGCTTCCAAAGACTTTTTACCACCAAGCTTAATATCAATCTTTTTGGAAAAGTCCCAAAGATCTTTAAATTTAATTTTTTCTCTATTTTCACAGACATGTTTGATAAATGAATCAGCAACGCCTTTAATTGCTCCTAGGCCATACTCAATTTCATTATCTTTATTTACAACGAACCTTTTTTTGCTTGATAGGATATTTGGTTTACAAACTTTTATATTCATTCTTTTACATTCTTGAGTTAATGCATAAATTTTGTCAGTATTTCCTAATTCTGAAGATAATACTGAAGCCATAAAATGCTCAGGATAATATGTTTTTAAGAATGCAGTTTGATAAGAGATAAGTGCATATGCAGCTGAATGAGATTTATTAAATCCATATTCAGCAAATTGATTGATTAAATCAAAAATTTGTTCAGCATTTTTTTCCTTAATATCATTTCCTTTACAGCCTTGAACAAAGATCTCCCTTTGCTCTTCCATTTCTTCTTTCTTCTTTTTACCCATTGCCCTTCTGAGAATATCTGCTTGTCCTAAAGAAAAACCTGCTAATACTCGTGCAGCTTCCATAACTTGCTCTTGATAAACAATAACTCCATAGGTTTCATCCAGAACTTGTTCTAATAATTTATGAGGATAAGTTACTGGACTAACTCCATGCTTTCTATCAACAAATTCGTCATGCATGCCAGAGTTTAATGGTCCAGGCCTATACAATGCTAAAAGTGCAGTAATTTCCTCAAATTTTGTAGGTTTTAATCTCTTGATTAAGTCTCTCATTCCAGATGATTCAAGTTGGAATACAGCCATAGTCTTTCCAGATGACAATAATTGGAATACTTTTTGATCATTTAAAGGAATAGATTCAATATCAAATATTTCAGATTCATTTTTTCCATAATTTATAGATTTTATTGCTCTGTCAATAACGGTTAAAGTTCTGAGTCCTAAAAAGTCAAATTTAACCAAACCAATTTTTTCAACATCATCTTTATCATATTGCGTCATAACTGATTCGGATTGTCTGTCTACATAAACTGGACAAAAATCTGAAATACTTCCTGGAGCTATAACTACGCCGCCAGCATGCTTTCCAACATTTCTAGCTATACCTTCTAATTTATATGAAAGATTAACAATTTCTCTTACTTCAGAATCATTTTTAATACTTTGCGCAAAAATAGGCTGTTCATTCTTTGCTTTATCAAGAGTCATTCCTGGAGCAAAGGGAATCATTTTAGAAATCCTATCACCTAGCGCATAAGGTTTACCCATTGCTCTTGCAACATCTCTTACAACAGCTCGAGCAGCCATTGTTCCAAATGTTGCAATTTGAGATACAGCTTCAGAGCCATACTTTTTGCTAACATAATCAATAACTAAATCTCTTTTTTCCATGCAAAAATCTACATCAAAGTCTGGCATTGATAGTCTTTCAGGGTTAAGAAATCTTTCAAAAAGAAGCCCATGATCGATTGGGTCTAGTGATGTAATACCTAAAGAAAAAGCAACAAGAGAACCGGCACCAGAACCCCTTCCCGGACCAACAGGGACATCATTATTCTTAGACCATAATATAAAATCATAAACAATTAAAAAATAACTTGAAAAACCCATATTTTTTATTTGTTCTAATTCATAGTTTAATCTAGAGATATATTCTTCTTTATTTTCCTTTTTGGAATCTTCAAGATAGTCATTTAGCCTCTTAAGAGAAAGATCAGAAAGATAAGAATCAAAGTCATGCTCTTTTGGAACTGGATATTCTGGTAAAAAATATCCTTTAGTTTTTAATGACACATTACATTTTTTTGAGATCTCATTGGTATTATCAATAAATGATGAGCTCTCACTGAAAAGTTCAGACATTTCGGTTGGGGATTTAAAATATTGCTGCTCTGAAAATATCTTTTCTCTATTTGGGTCATTTAATGTTTTTCCAGTATTTATGCATACCTTTGTTTCGTGAATTTCAAAATCATCTTTAGATGAAAAAAGAACATCATTCGTGGCAATTACTGGCAATCCCTTTTGAATGGATATTGGCACAATATTTTCTATATAGTCATTTTCATCAACCCTATTGGTGCGTTGTATCTCGATAGCAAAATCATCTTTAAAGTATTTAGTGAACTTATCTATTGCATTACTTGCATCAGTGATGTTATTTCTTTTTATATACTCAAAGATATGACTTTTTTTTCCACCAGAGATAACAAAAATGTCATCTTTTAAATTTATAAGATCATTGAATTTAATAATGGGAGATGAATAAGAATTATTATTATGTGCATTAGAGATGATCTTCATCAGATTTTTATGGCCTTGATTTGTTTTTGCTAAACAAAGAAGTTCATATGCTTGTTCTTCATCATCAAAAATCATATTAATGGAACATCCAGAAATAGGTTTAACACCAGATGATTCACATTTATCAAAAAATTTTACAAGACCGAACATGTTTGTTCTGTCTGTAAGAGCAACTGAGGGTATTCCCTTTTCAACTGCATTATTAACAATTTGGTCAACAGTTAACAGACCCTGAGATATGCTATATTCCGAAGAAACCCTTAAGTGAGAAAATAAGCTCATTCTTATTTTACTCCCTTGAAAGATTTTCTATGAATAGAACAAATTCCGTTAACCTTAATTGAATTTAAATGTTCTTTTGTGCCATATCCTTTGTGCTTACCAAAACCATAATTTGGAAAAGATTTATCATATTCAACCATTAAATTGTCCCTATAAACTTTTGCAATTATTGATGCTGCGCTTATCTCTTTTTTTAGTGCATCGCCCCCGATAATAGCTTTCATTTTTATATCTAAATCAGGTTTATGTATGCCATCGACTAAAACCAAATCTGGCTTTATTGATAAGTTAAGTATAGCCCTTTTCATTGCCAATAAAGAAGCATTTAGAATATTAATATCATCAATTTCATTGTTTGAAGCTGATCCAAATGCATAAATTGAGTTATTCTTTATGAGGTCTGAAAAATGTGATCTTTTTTTAGGTGAAAGTTTCTTGGAATCGTCAAGGCCTAAAATATTGTTTTCTAATATAACTGCAGCTGCTATAACTGGTCCAGCTAGTGCACCTCTTCCTACCTCGTCTATTCCTGCAACAACAATTTTCAAAGCTGAGAAATTTTGTTTGCAACAGACTCAAAACCATCCCCAGTTAAAATTGTTTTTAGTTTCTCTTCAATAACTGTGTTGTTTAATTTCATATCTGGCATTTTTTTTATTGCTTTAAAAATATTATCTGTATTGCAATCCATCTGAACGAGTTCAGTAAAATAGTCAGTGTCTAAAAGTATGTTAGGTAAGCCAATATGTTTAGTCTTCAACATTCGTGAAATTATTACGTAGTTAATTAGATTAGTTTTATAACAAATAATTGGAGGACATCCTAAAATTGCTGACTCTAAAGTCGCTGTTCCAGAAGTAGCTAATGAGAAATCAGAAATTGAAAGAAAATCTCTCATCGCGCCCTCTTTGATCAAAATATTTTCTTGTTGTGGGATCATCTCATTAATCTTTTTATAGAGCCTTTCGTCACTTGTAGGAATAAGATAAATAAAATTATTATTGTTTTGGGAGTGCCTGTTTATGAAATTTAAGAATATCGGCAACATGTTATCAATTTCAGATACTCTGCTTCCAGGAAGAATTGAGATATATTTTTTTTCACTACTTAATTCGTATTTTGATATTACTTCATCAATAGGTGCTTTCTCTAAACTATTAAAAGGATGACCTAAATGAATGCTTTCATGATTAACCTTTTTATAAAAATTATGTTCAAACTCAAATAAGCAGACCGTAACATCTATATAATTTTTTATAGAACTAATTCTATTTTGTCTCCATGCCCAAACAGATGGGCTAACTAATTGAATTGTTTTGCAAACTTGATGTTTTTTCATTGCTTTATGAATTGAGATATTAAAATCTGGTGAATCTATGCCAATAAAAATATCTATATTATTTTTTTTAAATAATGCAATTAACTCGTTTCTTTTTTTACTCAAGCTTCTGTATTTAATTATGGGTTCTACCAGACCCATAATTTGAAGATCATTAAAGTTAAAACTTGAATTTAAGCCAATTTTCTCTATTTCAGGACCACCAACCCCATATAACGTCACACTGTGATTTTTTTTAATTTCTTTAATTAGGCTAGCGCCCAACCTATCGCCTGAATGCTCACCACAAACTACACCTATTCTTAGATGGTTAGTAGACATTATTTATCTAAGGATTCCCCTTTCAGATACTTCGATTGATTTTATAAAAGTTTCTATTAGCGGCTCATTGGAGGATTTGAATAATTCTTTAAGTTCCTCTAAAGCCTCATCTATCTTTAGGCCTTTCCTATAAACTAATTTATAAGCTTTCTTTATGTGACCTATGGATTCATCTGATATATCTTTTCTCTGCATGCCAACCGAGTTTATTCCCACCACTCTGGCTGGATCTGAGGCAACTTTTACAAAAGCAGGAACATCCATTGTTATTGACGAATTCATTCCAGCAAAACAAAAATCTCCCAATTTACAATGCTGATGTACAGTTGTTATCCCACCAATAGTAACATTATTTCCAACCTGAACATGACCAGCCAAAGCAGCTAAATTTGCAAAAACATTATCGTTTCCAACTATGCAATCATGTGCAACATGAGCAAAAGGCATGAATAGATTATTTGAGCCTATAGATGTGACAGAATTATCTTGAATGGTACCTCTATGAATGGTTACTCCTTCTCTAAAAATATTATCATCCCCTATTTCTAATCTAGTCTTTTCACCATGAAATTTCTTGTCTGGAGTATCATCTCCAATAGTTGAAAATTGATAAATCAAATTATTTTTTCCAATTTTAGTTGGTCCTTTAAGAACAGCGTGGCTTATTATCTTAGTTCCACTAGCTATTTCAACGCCCTCTCCTATAGTACAAAATGGACCAATTTCAACACTTTTATCTATTTTTGATGAGGGGTGAATAATTGATGAAGGATGAATACTCATTATGCTTTCCTATCTGCGCATAATATTGTTGCGGTGCATACAATCTCATTTTTTAACTCTGCTTTACAATCAAACTTCCATATACCTCTTTTCTCGCTTACAACTTTGCTATATAGATCAATAGTATCTCCAGGTCTTACCCTTCTTCTGAACCGAACTTTATCAACACCTGCTAATACATAAATTGACCCTTCCTCAGGAGTTTTTTTCATTGAAGTAAATCCTAGAATACCTGATGCTTGTCCTAAGGCTTCAATAATAATTACTCCAGGGAATATTGGATTTCCTGGAAAATGTCCTTCCAAAAAATATTCATCTTCTAATATTAGCTTTCTTGCATGTATGATTTCATTTTCTTTTATTTCAACCACCTCATCAATAAATAGAAATGGCTCTCTATGAGGTAAATATTTTTTTATTTCATCTTTTTGCATCAACATTCTATTTACCTTTATTTTTAATATAAACAGAAGATTTAGCCCATGCTTTATGCTCTTGTGCTGGCATTATTCCAATATATTCTCCTGGTTCATCAATATTCTTAGTTATTAGGGTATGAGCGCCTACTTTAACGTTATCACATATCTTTAAATGGCCCAGGACTCCGGATAGGCCACCCATTTGAAAATTTTCTCCAATCACTGATGAACCAGCTATAGCACATGAAGCAGCAATTGCAGAATTTTTACCAATGACCACATTATGTGCTATGTGAATTTGGTTATCAAAAATCACGCCGTCACCAATAATAGTATTATCAAGCGCGCCTCTATCAATCGTACAATTTGCACCTATTTCAACTTTTTTACCAATCTGAAGGCCTCCTAATTGTTCTATTTTTGTATACCCATTTTTTGAGGGCGCAAAACCAAAACCATCAGAGCCAAGGACAGATCCATGATGAATCAATGAATCTTCACCAATTATTACATTTTTGACAACTGAGCAATTAGCATTAATTTTTACATTTCTCTTAATTTTACAATTTGGTCCTATGAAAACATTTGGCCCAATATATACGTTTTCATCTATTTCAGAATCTTCAGAAATAACTGCTGAAGGATGAATATAGGGAAAGTCGTGATCAGAAGATTGAAATATATGTGTTAGTTTTGCATATGCTAGATATGGGTCGACACACTTTAAATAGTTCCCGTCTATTTTTGTTTCAAAATCAGAAGAGACTATAACTGCTGCAGCTCTTGTATCGCCAAGAAATTGTTGATATTTTTTATTTGAAATAAAAGATATAGAAGTTTCATTAGAATTAGAAATTGTAGCTATATTGTCAACTACACAGTCAGGATCTCCAACTAATGTAGCATCCAGTATTTTTTCTAAATCTGCTAGATTAAAGCTTTTAGGCTTCGACACTACTCAGACTGAGTGTTAGCCTCAGCAGCAGCAACATCGAGCATTGAGGTAACGTCATCAGTTAAATCTAGTGCAGGATCACTGAAAAGCATAGTTTCATTTTTAGCTAGCAACACTTTGATTTGTTTTGCTGCTATCAACTCGCCTATAATTTTTTGCATTTCAGGACCAGTACTAGCAAAAACTTGTTGTGCTGTTTCCTCTTGAGCCTGTTGTATCTTTCCTGCTAGAAACTCTAAGTCTTTACCTTTATCTTGGATATCTTTTTGCATTTGCGCAATTTCTTGCTGAGACAAAGTTTCTAGTTCCTTTTGCAGCTTTTCAGCAATGGCTTGTCTTTCAGCTTGAAGTGACTGAGCTTCTTCAAGATTTGAAGAGTAATCAGCATCTTCTTCTAAAGCCTTAAATGCGTCAGCAGCGGCTTGTGTTGATAATACAGCTGTCCTCATATCAATTACAGCAATTCCTTCAACTGCAAAAATAGGAGTAGCAATAAACAAAAATGCTACTAAATAAATTTTTATAATATTTTTCATAAGTACCCCTTATTGGATTTGACCATTTTATATTAACTAGAAAACATTTCCTACTGTAAATTGGAATTCTTCTGTTCGTTCTTGAGGACCTGCGTTAGTAGGTTTAGATATTGCAAAACTCATTGGGCCAAAGCCAGTAATCCAAGTTACGCCAACACCATACGAGTATCTAAGATCGTCTATTGATGGTTTATAACAATTGATTTGATATTCTTTACAATTATCAGAAAAGACATTACCAAAATCAAAGAAGAAAGCAGATCTCATTGAGCGTTGATCTTCGATAAAGGGTAATCTAAAAATTAATTGGAGACTTCCTTCAACTTTAATATTTCCCCCAATAGGCGCGTCTCTATATCTAGAAGTATTATTTGCATATGGATTATAATATGGCGTGTCAAGCTCTCCATCGCCATCAGTATCTAGAAGATTTGGACATGTTCCTTCTTCATAATTAAATTCATAACACGGGGCATCAGTACTCCTTGGACCAAGTGTATTTGATTCAAATCCTCTTAAAGATTTTGGACCTCCTGCATAAAAATTTTGGAAGAAAGGAGTCTCATCTGTTTCACCATAAGCACTTAAATAACCGATTTCACCTTGAAAGCCAAAAATTAAACTTGAGGATAGCGGTTGATAAAATCTTTGTCTCAAATTTAATCTAAAATAGCTTAAGTCACTACCAGGAACGGTTGAACTTAAACTAAAAACTGTTGAAGCTCCATCAGTTGGGAATAAACCTCTATTTAAGGTTACAGTTTGCCAACTCATTCCTGCTGAAAGAGTTTCAAATACGTTTCCTTCTGCTGCAACAAAATCATATATTTCTCTGGCGGGCAAAGTTCCAATATCAATATCTGTTTTGTCATATGTAATATTAAAGCTTAATCTTTGCGTATCAGATAATGGATATCCAAACTGAGCACCTATTCCATTTGAATTAGTTAAATAGTTAGCAATATTAAACTCTCCATAGTCAGTTTCTCTAAAATAAATGTTGTAACCTAAGCTAACTGCGTCTTTAGTGGCATAAGGATCAAGAAAACTTATGTTATACATCTCACTATATATGCTTTTGTTAATGCCAATACCAACAGTATTTCCGCTTCCTAAAAAATTCTGTTCTTGTAAGTTAAACCCAAGCATTAGTCCGAAATCACTATATCCAATATTTCCACCAAGGCTTCCAGTTGTTTCTTCTTCAACACTATAGAGAACATCTATTTGATCATCCGTTCCTGGAACTGGAACAGTTTCAACAGACACTTCTTTAAAATATCCAAGTCTTTCAAGTCTTACTTTTCCAGCCTCAATACTATTATCTGAGCTCCAAGCACCTTCAAATTGTCTCATTTCTCTTCTAAGAACATGATCTTGAGTAATATCATTACCAGTAAATAAAATTTTTCTTGTATAAGTTCTTTTTCCAGGCTGAACAGTAAAAGTAAGATTTACTTCATTTGAATCATCCTCTACTTCAGGATTGCCTTTTACCTCTGCAAATGCATAACCTCTGTTACCAAGCACACTTGTAAAAAATTCTTCAATTCCAGTAATAGTAGCTTGAGAATAGGTTTGTTCCTTTAATGAATTTGTAATATCTATGTAAATTGCTTCTTCAAAAGGTATATCACCAATAACTTTTACATCTTTAATCGTATACTTTTTTCCCTCATTAATATTGAAGGTTATGAATATTGATTTTTTATCTCTTGAAAGACTGATCTGCGAAGATTCAATTGAAAACTTGAGATAACCTCTGTCTCGGTAATAGGATTCAAGTGTTTCGATATCTCCTTTTAACTTCTCTCTAGAGTATTGATTGTCGTTATTTAGAAATGAAAAAAATGAGCCTTCAGATAATTCAAATCCATTAAGTATTTCATCAGTAGTAAATATTTCATTTCCAATTATGTTAATTTTTTCAATCTTAGCGCTCTTACCTTCATCAACTTCAATATCTATTTCAATTCTATTTCTTGGCTTATCAATTTCTTCAATACTTACAGAGGCTCCATACCTTCCGTTTGAAGCATAAGATCTAACTAATTCTGATTTAACCTTTTCAAGTGTAGATCTTTTATATACCTCACCTTCTTTTATGCCCACGCCATCTAAACTTTCTAATAATTGTTCTGTTTTAAGAGCCTTGTTTCCAGATAACTCAATTGCAGAAATAGATGGTCTTTCTTCAACAGTAATAATTAAAGTATTGCCATCTTTCCCAATTTGGATATCGTCAAATTGCTCGGTTGAAAAAAGCGATCTGACAATATCATTAGATTTTCTTTGATCGATCCTGTCTCCGACACTAATAGGTATTACGTTAAAGATGCTTCCTGTCGAGACTCTTTGCAGTCCTATGATGCGAATGTCACTAACAAGGAACTCATCAAATGCACTTAGTTGAATACTTAATAAAAATGAGAGGAAAATTAACTTAATTTTTTTCACATGCTGTCCTAAAAAAATCTTGAAATATCATTAAATATTGCAAAAATCATGAGCATGCCAACCATAATTACCCCACCAGAGTAAATCATATTTTCGACTTTTTCTGGTAAAGGCTTGCCTCTAATCGCTTCAATTCCTAAAAGAGTTAATTGACCTCCATCTAAAACAGGAATAGGCAAAAGGTTTAACACTGCAAGACTGATGCTTAAAAGTGCCATTAAATACATGAAAGGTAGGAAGCCCGCTTGAGCAGTATTGCCAGCCATTTGAGCAATTCCAATAGGACCACTGAGATTTTCAGTACCCATGTTGCCTGAAATCATTTTTCCAATAAATTGAAGCGTTTTTAAACTAAGGTTATAAGTCTCATATATACCTTTGTTTAGAGATTGAGTAAAACTTCTTGATGTACCAAAAGATACACCTAAAATTCCGAAATCCTTATCATCCTTCTTCATTGAACCAATTGTGATAGGAAGAAATAAAATCTCTCCATTTCTATCAATTTTAAAGGTCAGATTTGCATTTGCGTTTTGAGAAACTACAGATCTAATATCTTCAGCATAATTTATTTGAGTTTCTGAAATACTAAGAACTTTATCATTAGCTTTAAGCATACCAATATCTGCTGCCCCGCCATCTATTACAGTACCAATATATGGCTGCATCTTATATTCTATTTCAAGACCAAGATATTGTAATGGCTCACTCTGAGATTCTGATGATGGCAAAAAGTCATTTACAAAAATTTCAATATCTATTGGATCTTGAGAACCGGATCTTAAAACTTTAATACCTAATGGACCCGTGTAACCAGCATAAGACAATAATTCAAGGTTAACATCCTTGGCATCTCTAACATTAACTTCATTGATTTCAAGAATCTGATCACTTACTTGAAAAGATGCATCAGATATAAAATTCTTTGTTTCTTGTTTTATATCGCTAATTACTGGAATAGTTTGAGGATCAGGCGTATTCAAGAAAATTGCAGTAAAGATAAATATTGCCAATAAAAAGTTAGCTAGAGGTCCTGCGAACATAATTGACGCCCTTTGCCATTTAGGTTTTGAATCAAAAGTATTTTGAATTTGTTCATCAGTTAATTGATTTTTAACTTCTGGTTCAAGTTCAATTAATTTATCAGTAATCATTGAAACATATCCACCTAATGGTACAGCTGATAGCGCAAATTCCGTCCCATGTTTATCATTTCTTTTGTAAAAAACTGGACCCATGCCAATTGAAAACCTTTGAACATGAACTTTACACATCCTTGCAACAATGAAGTGGCCAAATTCGTGAATTGTTACCAAAACACCAAGCAAGATCATGAAAGCAAAAAAATAAATCAAGTAAGTCATATATCTCTTATATTAAGCAAACGATTTTACCACCTTATGTGCATGAATGCGTGTTTGCGCATCAACCTCATTTATTGATTCTATCGATACTTCTTTAGACATGCTGTTAATATCAAAAGTTCGATAAATCACTTCGTAAATTTTCTCAAAAGTTATCTGATCATTAAGAAAGCTTTCAACTGCCACTTCATTGGCAGCATTAAAAATTGTTCCAAGGTGACCACCCTCATTACAAACATGCCTAGCTATATCTTGTATTTTTTTTCTATCATTAGGAAATTCTTGAAAAGTTAAGTTTAATGAAGTGAAATCGACTGGATCGCAATCAATAGAAAGCCTATTAATATTCGATAAAGCATGTGCGATTGGAACGCGCATGTCAGGCATACTTAACTGACAAATGCTTGAACCATCAACATAAGTAACGATTGAGTGGACAATACTTTGTGGATGAACCACTAAGTCAAAATATTTTTCATCAAGGTCAAATAAATATTTAGCCTCAATTAACTCAAGGCACTTATTTACAAGCGTTGCAGAATCAATTGTTACTTTGTTACCCATCTCCCAATTAGGATGATTAAGAGCTTCAAGCTTTGTAACATTTTTAAGTTCTGCAAGTTTTTTGTCTAAAAAAGGTCCGCCAGACGCAGTAATTGTGATTTTTTTTACATCTTTCGTATCTTTCTCTCCCAAAAGACATTGAAAGATTGCATTATGCTCACTATCAATGGGAATAATTTCAGAATTGTTTTCTTTAGCTAAAGGTAATATCAAATCTCCTCCAGCGACTATGCTTTCTTTGTTTGCTATCAATATTTTTTTACCTGTGCTTGCAGCAATATATGTAGCCTTTAAACCAGCAAATCCTGAAACAGCACAAATAATTATGTCTACATCTTCGTGATTTATTAAATCTTTTAGAGAAGAATCACCATTTAAATACTGAGTTTTATTTGTGGCTTTTTGAAATCCAAAAATATTTATGTCATCTATATAAACATAAGACGGTGAAAATTTTTTGATAATGTTATCAACCTCAGAAGTATTCTTGTTTAAAGATATACCAAAAAGGGATAGTTCTGAGTTATTTTGATCTATTACACTTAAGACACTTCTTCCTATGCTTCCTGTAGCGCCTAGTAAAAGTACGTTCATAACACTAACGAAAACAATAATAACATTAGAGGTGTTGTAATTAGATGCGAATCTAGTCTATCCAAAACTCCCCCGTGACCAGGTAAAAAATGTCCAGTATCTTTTATTCCTGATTTTCTCTTGTAATAACTTATAAATAGATCTCCAAAAAAAGCAAAAAAACAACCCAAGGTTAAAAAAATAATTACTATATAATCTAAATTTAAAAATATGCATAATAAATAGCTATACAAAATACTAACAATCAAGCCCCCGGCTAATCCTTCATATGTCTTGTTTGGACTGATGTTAATAGCTATCTTATTTTTTCCATAGTTTGATCCAATAATATATGCGGATGAATCAAATATTGCAGTATTGAATATAACTGCCAAGAAAATAATATACGAGGAAATTACTGTGCTTTGTGAAAAGTTAACGAATATTATTGAGGTAATGCCAAAATTTAAAATTATAGAAATGCCCAATAATCTGTTTTGGAGATTGTTCTTAGTCCATTCATAACATCCGGCAATACAGGTTAAGGAGACAATGATTGAGAAAAGCCATATATTTTTATACGTAACTACTAATACGATTGGTACGATCATCGCTATAGATGTAATAAACCTCTCAATAAGATTTTTTTTAAATTCTTTTTCCAAATCTTCTGCTCACTTTTTTAAATTTGTTTAGGCATTTTTTATAGTCATCTGATGAAAAATCAGGCCAATATTTATCTATAAACATTATTTCTGCATATGCGATTTGATAAAGCATAAAATTGCTGACTCTTTTATCTCCACCAGTTCTAATTAAAAGATCAAGGTTATCAACTGGAGCGCAAGAATATTGGCTTATAGTGTTTTGATCAATTTCTTCAAGTTTCATTTTTCCTTCTAAAATATTTTTACTAACTCCTCTTACGATATCTAGAATATCTTGTTGACCGCCATAGCTAAGAGCAACATTGAGATCCATTTTTTTGTTTTTTGATAAAGTTTCTGATTCTGCATACTGTATCTTATTTAAAATTTTCTCACCAAAATCTTCAGTATGTCCAAAGAATTTAAGTTGGACTTTTTGTTCTTTAAGCTCTGGTACCTGTTCGTTTATAGCATCAATCACTAATTTTTTAATTGCATTTATTTCCGCTATGGGCCTTTGCCAATTCTCAGAACTAAATGCATACAGATTTAAAGAATGGATGTTAAGTTTGACAGACTCTTCAACAATTTCTTTTACAACTTTAACTCCTTTTTTGTGACCTTCGCTAATTTTAAAAGATTTCTTCAGTGCCCATCTGCCATTTCCATCCATAATAATTCCAATATTTTTTGGAAAATTATCTTTGCTTATATTAGCCATCTTGGCTCTCTAGATTTCTAAAAGATCCGACTCTTTATTTTTTAGTTCTGATTCAACAATTGCAATAAATTTATCA
>MDTD01010751.1_pt1 | contig 15768 bp, 17 predicted proteins | sample 811221 | NCBI WGS metagenome assembly MDTD01 (sample SAMN05326646, study PRJNA326480) | marine metagenome | isolation source: seawater | place: Pacific Ocean: South West | collected 2011
TTAAATTTAAAAAAATTAATCCTATTATTATTTTCAATATTTGGTTTCCTATTATTCATTTACATTTTTAATGAGCAAATTTTATTGTTCTCTTATTTGGTGATTGATTATATTTATTCAAATAATTATCACCTTCTATTTACAAGAATTTATTACTTTCTTATAGATCCATTGTCTGATGATAGCACTGTGGGAAGGATTAACAATTTAATCTATGCCATTAGTATCGCAGAACCCTACAATTATTTACTTGGTAGGGGATTATCAGGATCATTCAGATTCTTTGATGGAATACATTCATTATTAATTGCTCTTGGAGGTTTTAGTCTCTTATTTTTATTTGTAATTCAAATATTTGTGATTTTAGGTAAAATAATATTTGATAGTAATGATAACAATAAAAAAATTACTTTTATTATTTTTTTCTCATTAGTTTTGCTCTCAAACTTAATAACAGAATTTATATTTGTTACCCGATGGATGATACCAATCGTATGTATTGTCGTAATTTTATATTATGAGAGTTTCGAATATAAGAAGATTAGAAAATAAATGAGTTTAAAAGTTACTATTATAACTGTGACTTACAATGCAGCATCTACAATCGAGCAAACTATTAAATCTGTTTTAGATCAAGACTACAATATTATTGAATATATTATTATAGACGGATTAAGTACTGATAATACTATACAAGTAGCGAATAAATATAAATCGAGAATTTCCAAAATTGTATCTGAAAAAGACAAAGGTATTTATGATGCAATGAATAAAGGAATAGAACTAGCAACTGGTGATATTATTGGCATATTAAATGCTGATGATTACTTTACAAAAAAAAATATTATTTCAAATGTTGTTAATACATTTCATAAAAATTCTAAGTTAGATGGTGTTTATTCAAATTTATTATATATCAACAAGAAAAATAAAATTTCTAGATTATGGGAAACTGGAAATTATAAAAAAAAATATCTTAGTTATGGATGGACTATACCCCATCCAACGCTATTTGTTAAAAAGGCAGTGTACTTAAAATGCATGAACTATGACCTCAAATTTGAAAATGCTGCAGACTATGAATTTATCTTGAGAATATTGGTAAAATTTAATATTAAACTACAATACATTAATATCTATTCTGTCATTATGAGAACAGGGGGAGCTTCTGATAGTGGATTATTCAATATGCTTCATCAGAATAAATTAATTTTGAAAGCTATGAAGAAATATAATGTCTTCGGCTCAGTGATTAAATTCATTGTTTATAAAATAATATCGAGGCTTTTTCAAATTATAAGAAGTGTACTGTATGTTAAGAATTTCTGAAATTTGCGTTTCTTTTTTATTAATTTTAATTTCATTACCTTTAGTAATTATTATATGTTTGTTAATAGTTTTTGATTCCAAAGGTATGCCAATCTATTTTTCTAAAAGAGTCGGTTTAAAAAAAAATATCTTTTTTATGCCTAAATTTAGAACAATGAAAACAAATGCACCTCAAGTTGCTACAGACCTTATTGATCAAAAAAAATATTTGACAAGATTTGGTGTGTTCCTTCGAAAGTACAGCATTGATGAGTTACCTCAACTATATTCAGTATTTTGTGGAAATATGTCCTTTGTAGGACCAAGGCCAGCATTATTTAACCAATATGAACTTATTAAGATGAGAAATTCAAAAGGGATCTACGCACTTAAGCCAGGTATCACTGGGTGGGCTCAGATTAATGGTAGAGATGAACTTTCCGACAAAAAAAAAGTTGAGCTTGATGAATACTATTTAAAAAATAGGTCTATATTGTTTGACTTAAAGATTATATTGGTAACATTTTTTAAAGTAATTTTACAAAAAGATATCTCTCATTAATTTATGCACATTTTAAATGTAATTCAAAATTTAAGTAAATCTAATAAACTACTTATCCTATTATTTAATGACTACACAATTAGTTTTTTTGCATTATTCATATCAATAAGTCTAAGAATTGATACTTTAATAATAGATTTTAATTTTTACAAAAATGCATTTATTATTTTCCCATTTTTATCAGTAATATTTTTATATTTTTTTGGCACGTATAATATTGTGCTTAGATATGAAAGTGAAAAAAATATAAAAATATTATTTTATTCAACTTTGTCACTTTCAATTTTGTTAATTTTAGTTCTTTTAAATTTTGACCTTGCGCCTATTCCTCGATCAATTTCAATTATTTATCCAACCATCCTATTTGTAGGCCTGCTTTTAAACCGTACGCTAATATCCTATTTGCTAAGAATTAATAATAAGAAAAAAAAAGATATTAAATGTATACTTTATGGAGCAGGTAATGCTGGATTTCAAACTCTCAACTCCCTCAAATCATCGAATATTTATAGTATCATGGGATTTATCGATGATGATGTAAATAAACAAGGTAGAAAAATAAGTGGGGTAGAGATTTACTCATTCGATAGCGCAAACTCAATTTTAGAAAATGGTTTTATAGATGAAGTAATACTCACCATGCCTAATATAAAAAGTGCAGATAGGAAGAAAATAATCGATCAACTTTCTAATTTTAACTTGAGAGTAAGGTCGATACCATCTATTGATGATATTATCAGTGGAAAGAAAAAACTTTTTGAGATAAATGATCTGAATCTCAGTGATTTTATTGATAGATCAATAGATCTAAAAAGTGAAGAGATTAAAAATGAATACAATAGATCTATCATTATTGTTACTGGTTCAGGCGGTTCAATTGGGTCAGAGTTATGTAGACAATTACTGGCTGTAACTCCAAAACAGTTATTAATACTAGATCATAGTGAGTTGAATTTATTTAATATTCATAAAGAACTTTCTTCATTCGAAAGTAAAACCGAAATAATACCATTACTAACAAGCATTACTGATAAAGATAGGCTTGATAATATTTTTAAGACATATAATCCTAATTATGTTTTTCATGCAGCAGCTTATAAACATGTTCATTTAGTAGAAGAAAATATAGTCGACGGTATAAAAAACAATATAGTAGGCAGTATAAATATAATTGACATAGCATTTAAATATAAAATCAAGCGGTTTTCTCTTGTCTCGACTGATAAAGCTGTAGATCCTTCAAATGCGATGGGAAAAACAAAAAGAATTTCAGAGCTTTATTTAAAAATGAAAACTCTACAATCTAAAAATGAAATCGAGTCGCATGTTGTGAGATTTGGAAATGTTTTAGGTTCATCGGGATCAGTATTTAAAATATTTTCTGACCAAATTAGAAATGGAGGACCAATTCAATTAACTGATAAAGATGTCACAAGATATTTTATGACAATACCTGAGGCAGTTGGTCTAATTCTTCTTTCTTCAACATTTTCAGCTTACGGGGAGATTTATGTCTTGAACATGGGCAAGCCAATTAAAATATTAGATTTAGCAAAAAAAATGATATCGTTGTCGGGATATTCTCTTAAAAGCGAAGAAAATCCCAATGGAGATATTGAAATTAGATATGTAGGATTGAAAAAAGGAGAAAAATTACATGAAAAGTTAGCTTATTCTGATATTTTAAAACCAACAACCAACAAGAACATATTAAAAGCTAATGAGAAATTTGACTTTAAAGAACATTTTCAGGCAAGCTTAGATAAGCTTTTTTATTATTTAGAAATAAATGACGAAGTTAATATAAGGAAAACTCTTGAGAGTATTAGAGTGGATTAAATAGGTTATGTATAAAGTAAATTTGTTAGTTAGATTGATTTTATTCTCATTTTATAGATGTCTAACTGACCTAAAATTCTGGAAACACATATTAATATATTATCGTATACATTTATCAAAAAAAAATAATATTCAAACTATTGAAATTAACGATGTTTGTGACTTGAATGAAACTTCAATTACAATAAATAGATTAGCACTTTCAGATGGTAATATCAGTCATTTAGAGTCTCTTATAATAACTGCTCTGGCCTCTAGTCTTAAAAAAGATCAAAATTTTTTAGAGATCGGCACTTTTGATGGAAAAACAACTATTAACTGCGCTTCAAATTTAAAATCATCAATTATATATACGATTGATTTGCCAGAAGATGAAATTGTTGATGAAATTGAAAGAAGTAATGATTATCTAGAATACGATAAGGCACTGATTATGAAAAAAGAAAGAAGGATGAAAGATTTTTCTAACTTTTCGAATATCAAGCAGATTTATGCCGACTCAACAAAATTTGACTTTAGTACTATTAATTTTACGATAGCTTTCATAGATGGAGGTCATGATTTAGGCACAGTTTGTTCTGACACTACAAATTGCATAAAAAATATAAAGAAACCAGGAGTTATAATTTGGCATGATTACGATGTTACTAATCCTGTAGGTAGGTATCTACAATCAATAGCGAATAAGTACGACATTAAATGGGTTAAAGACACTAGAATTTGTATTTCATACATAAAATAAAGTACTTTCATTGATATGAAAATGATATATTAATTTTTATTAAATTAATTTATGAACGATTTAACAAAAACAAATAATTTCAATATTCAATCACTAATAAAAATATTAAAAGATAATTTTATAATTTTGATATTGTCAGTAATTGTTTTCTTATTTTTTTTTATTTATAATTATTTCCAGACTGAGCCAACCTTTCAATCAAAAATCCGTATCTATCCCACTGTTGAACTACAAAATAATCTGAATGTTTCTAATCTTGTCAATAATTCAAAATACGATTTTACTGCAAAAAAACTTTTCGACTATTATATAACTAACATTCAAAAAGAATCGTTAATTTTAAATGTAGTAAATGAATATAGAGATAAAAACAAAACAGTTCTTGATGAAAATATTGCAAGCTCATTCAATTTTATTAATAGAACAGATTATTTTACAATAACATTTGAAACAAATGATAAAGATTTTTCAAAATCCTTTCTCATATATTTTATTCAAAAAACAATTCTAGAAAGTATAGAAGATCTCATAAAGCAAATTAATGATGATCTAGAATATGAGGCGTTATTATTAGATAGATTATATGATGTAGAATTATCAAATCTCAAAGCTCAGCAAGAAAATAGATCTAAAAAATTTTATAATTTGAGAGAAAGTGAGAACACTCAAAAAGAATTAATTTTATCATTATTAGATCAAAATATAAAAACTGCTGAGAGTATGAACTGGATTAAACCTCAGACCGAGATTATTGCAGCACTTCGAAACGAAAAAGAAAATACATTCCTTATTAATGAAAATGATGCAATTAATATTTTTTTATCAAATAAATTTTTTAATTATCCAGTATACCTATTTGGCGTTGATCTTTTGCAAACAATACGAGACAATGTTGAGGATTATTCACTTCAAGAAATAAGTAAATTAGTTTTTAACTCTGAACAAAAAACTAATGACCTTCCACAAAGCAAAGGTTCTGTTTTTAATAAAGAATTTGAAACTAACCTTGCAACAAATGAATTGGTAACAGATTTTATTAAGTCTCAATTTCAGGCAAATGAATTTAATATAATTAATTATAGTGTAAACACGATTGAAACAAAAAAGATGAACTATAGCTTGCTGTTTTACGTAATCATCTCTTTAATTTTAGGTGTAATTGCAACATTCGTGATTGTATTTTTAAAAGATAGTTCAATTACTTTTAGTAATAAATAGATGTGGAAAGTACAAAAATCTAAAGTGCATGGAACTGGTGTGTTTGCAGCAATTGATATTTCAAAGGGGCAAAGAATTATTGAATATATAGGAAGAAAAGTAAAACGCTCTGAAGGTGATTTGATATCTGAGAAACGGATAAAAAAATATTTAAAATCTAAAACAACAGGATCAGTATATATTTTTGAATTAAATAGTAGATATGATATTGACGGTTCACCTCTATACAATAAAGCTAGATACATAAATCATTCTTGTAAACCAAACTGTGAAGTTGATATTAAACGTGGAAGAATATGGATAAGCTCAATAAAAAATATCAAATGTGGAGATGAATTAACTTATGATTATGGATACGAATTTGATAAAGATGATTACAAAGATCACGACTGTAAATGCGGCTCAAAAAACTGTATAGGCTTTATAATTAGTAAAGATGACTGGCCTAAGTATAGAAGGTGGATTAAAAAAAATAAAAGATAGAAAAAAAGTGGAAACAATTTTTAATAAATATGGCCACTATTTAATTCATTTAATTCCATTTGCATTATTAACTGGACCTTTTTTTCCAGACTTATTTGTTTCACTTTTAGTAATAGGTTTCATATATCTATCAATAAAAAATAAATTAATAAAATATTATAATAATAAGTATTTCATTGCTTTTGCTAGCTTAAATGCTTATCTAATAATTATTTCTTTCTTTTCTTATGAACCACTACTTTCTCTAAAGTCTTCTTTAGTTTATTTTAGATTTTTAATATTTACATTAGTAATTTGGTATTTTATTGATACAAATTCCAAATTTATAAAAGTATTCACAAACTTTTTACTCATTACTTTTTCAATCGCTCTAGTTGATGGTTATTACCAATATTTATTTAACGAAAGTATGTTTGGTTATAGCTCTAAATTGACAAGACTTCATTTATTCTTAAATGATGATTTACTTTTAGGGAGTTACATAGCGAGGCTTTTTCCTCTTTTATTTGGTCTAATATTGTATTCTTACTTTGAATCAAAGAAATTTTTATCGATATCATTCGTACTTTTAATTCTTTGTGACGTTGTAGTATATCTTTCTGGCGAAAGAACTTCTCTAGCTCTAATGATGCTTTCAACTATATTTATTATTCTTTTCATTGAAAAATATAGATATGTAAGAATATTTTCGCTTATTTTGTCATTATTACTGATTGCTTTTATTTCAGTAGTGAGTCCTAAAATTAAAGAGAGAAATATTGACTTTACGATAACTCAGTTAGGTATAAGCAGTTGCTTTAAAAATGCTGATGATGTTTCTGAAGAAAAAGTTTGTAAAATCAATATATTTTCAGAGCAACACCACAGTATGCTTATGACATCGCTTAGTATTTTCAAAGACAAATTAATTTTTGGCAGTGGGCCAAATACATTTAGAGTTTTATGTAATGATGAAAAATATAGCTATGATAAAGAGTCTTGCTCTACTCACCCACATAATTCCCTTGCACAAATTATGGCTGAACTTGGAACAGTAGGCTTAATATTATATTTTATGCTCGTTTTAACTTTGATGATAAGCTTTATCAAATTTAAGTTTAGAAAATATAAAGATAGTAAAATAAATTTTCATAGTAGAGTTAGAAATTTTCAGATTTGTCTTTTCTCTTGTTTCTTAATAACAATATTCCCATTTTTACCAACACAGAATATTTTTCATAATTGGATAAATATAATTTACTTTCTACCAATTGGCTTTTTCTTATCTACACTTGATATTAAAAGTAGTGCAATTAGCCGAAATCACTTAGAGTAATTTTTTTAAAAGGATGTAATTCTCCTTTCTTTTCCAATAAATCTATTTGTTTCTGTCGATTTTGAGAATTTTTCTTTTGAATACTGGTTCTTGTATCTGAACAAAAAGGACATGAAACACCTTTAATATACTTTTTTGATTTTTTATCTTCAATGGTTAGTGGATGTCTACAACCGTAACATTGTGAATATTTGCCTTTTTTGAGCTTATGATCAACTGACACTCTATCATCAAAAACGAAGCATTCGCCCTCCCACATAAGCTTTTGATTTTGTTCATTAACAAATTTTAAATAATTTAAAATTCCACCTTCTAATTGAAAAATATTTTTGTATCCATCTTCCTTTAAAAATGCAGTTGCTTTTTCACATCTTATTCCACCAGTGCAATAAAGTGCTATTTTATCATCTTTTTCAAAATTAAATTTTTTAAAACTGTCTGTAAATTCTCTAAAGGACTTTGTATTAGGACTATAAGAGTTCTTAAACTTACCAATTGAAACTTCATACAAATTTCTTGTATCTACAATCTTAATATTTTTATCGTTGATCATATCATTCCATTTAGATGGATGTATAAGAGTTTTTGTATATCTATTAACATTTAAACTACCTTTACCTAGAGAAACTATTTCTTTTTTTATTCGAACCTTTAATCTTTTAAAAGGTATAAAATTTGTATAATTTATTTTCATACTCACTTTTCTTATCATCATCATTTTCTTAATAAACACTACAGCATTCATTACCTCTTCCTCAATACCTGACAAAGATCCATTCACGCCCTCAGGTGATAATAATATTGTTCCTTTGATTTTTTTATTGATTAAATATTTGTCTAATACTTTTTTTAATTGAGTAACTTTTTTTACTCTTTTAAAGCGATAAAAGGAAAATACAATTAAGTTTCTGGCATTAGTCATTTATTAATATTTTTAATTTAATTGTGAGAATAAAGAGTAATGATATATATTTGTTTTATAAATAAACATTATAATTAACTTAAATTTACTGCATGGCAAAAAAAAAAGCATTAATTACAGGCGTTACCGGTCAAGATGGAGCTTATTTAGCAAAGTTTTTATTAAATAAAGGCTATAATGTTACAGGTGGTGAAAGACAAAATTCTAGAAGAAATTTATGGCGACTAAAAGATCTTTCAATTGACAAAAAAATTAAATTAATACCATTTGAGCTTCTTGAAGAAAATAACATTAATAAAGTAATAAAAAGAGGAAAATATGATGAAGTTTATAATCTAGCAGCTCAATCCTATGTTGATAAATCATTTATTAGTCCAATTTATACTTCCGATGTGAATGCTTTAGGCGTAAGTCGTCTATTAGAAGCAATAAGAAAATATTCAAAAAAAACTAAGTTTTATCAAGCATCTAGTTCGGAAATGTATGGAAATACAGAAGCTAAATTTCAAAATGAGAAGACATATTTCAAACCAATAAGTCCGTATGCTGTTTCAAAACTGCATGCACATTGGATGCTAGGAATTTATAGAAGTGCATACAATTTGTATTGTTGTTCTGGTATATTGTTTAATCATGATTCGCCTTTAAGAGGAGATGAATTTGTGTCAAAAAAAATTGTTACTGACTTAGTCAAAATAAAATTTAAAAAAATTTCATGTATGTACCTTGGAAATATATATGCTAAGAGAGATTGGGGATATTCTGTTGATTATGTTGAAGCAATGTGGAAAATGCTTCAACAAAAAAAAGCAGATGATTACGTTATATCATCAGGCATTAATCTTACTGTTAAATCATTTGTAAATGAAGTAGTAAAATATTTAGGCTTAAAAATAAAGTGGGAAGGTAAGGGTCTAAATGAAAAAGCAATTAACTTAGAAAATAATAAAGTAATAATAAAAATTAAAAAAGATTACTTTAGACCCATTGAAATAAAATCAACTTTCGGTAATTCAAAAAAGGCTAGAAGAATATTAAAATGGTCACCTAAAACTAACTTTAGAAGTTTAATAAAAATTTTGTGTGATAAAGAGCTAAATAAATATATTTAGGATATATTTTTTGTTATTTCAGTTTTTATATTTAAGATTGTAAGTGGTTTCCTTAAGATAATTAGTTATCCTAGTGCGATCGTTAATGTGTGATATATCGTTATATTTTATAATATCTCCTGAATATATAATAATTTCCTTTCCAATTTTCTTCTTTGTTTCGTGTATGTATGTTGAATATTTCAGAGTTTGACTTTTAATTTTTGATGCAAAGAGATGAAATAGCAGTCCATTTTTCCCATCAAAATAAATTGGTAAAACATCACTTTTGGTCTGTTGTATCAATTTTGCTGGAAAAAGTTTCCAATCTTCGTCTTTTGCTTCAGACCTCAAATTCTTTGCTGTAGAGACACCGCCTGCTGGAAATACAATTAATACTCCATTATTATTTAATTGATCCTTAGCATACTTTGCAGTTCTAATATTAGAGATTTTTGACTCCTTCTTATCACTAAAATCAACTGGAAGAATGAACTCTTCTAATTCAGGTAAAAATTTTAGTGTTTCATGTGTCATTATCTTAAAATCTCTCCTTTTTTCAGATATAAGAGAACATAAGATTAAACCATCAATTATTCCAAAAGGATGATTTGCAATAACTATTAGAGAACCTTTTTCTGGTACTTCTAATCGATTATTAGACTTGTTTTTTATTTTTATGTCTAGAATATTTAGAATATCAGTCCATAAATTAATAGAGTCAGTTTGACTTGAATTAAATTTTTTATATAACTTTTCTAACTTTTTTTTCCCTGTGATATTTTCAATTGTTTTAATTATAAGTCTTTGAGCAAAGTTATGTTCAATTTTAGAAGCGTAAGAAAAATTTATTTTGTTCATTTCAATATTCAACAGGAATAGGGTCTAAACTTCTCCATAAATACCATGTTGCGACTGATCTGTATGGTTTCCATTTATTAGCGATTATCGTAGCATGTTCTTTATCAATTGGGTATTTTAAGTTGTAACAAACACATATTCCTTTAATAACACCCAAATCATCTGAAGGAAACACATCTGGTCTACATAAATTAAATATTAAAAACATTTGGGCTGTCCATTTTCCGATACCTTTAATACTTTCTAAATTTGCTATAATTTCATCGTCAGTGAAATTAGTCCATTTTTTTGGTTCAACTTTTTTCTCAATAAAAGCATTAGATAAAGATTTAAGATAAGAAATTTTCTGTCTTGATAGACCACACGATTTTAAAGTCATATGATGTAGCTTAAGTACTCGTAAAGGACTAACATTTTTGATTTTTCTCTCAAATTTTACCCATACTGCTTGAGCCGCTTTGACAGAAATTTGTTGACCAACAATAGATCTTGCAAGTGTATAAAAAGGATCTGATTTAGTAAAAAGGAAATCATTTGGATAATTTTGAATGATTTTTGCTAATTTTTTATCTTTTTTAATAAGATCTTTTTTTGCCCTCTCCCAAAATTGCGGTTTTTCCATAATTACTCAAGTTTTTTTATTGTCATATAGTCTAATAAATGTTTTATTTCCATTCTTAATTTAAATATGGAGACTATATATGGCAGATGTTGCTACTTTGTTGGCTGAATTCCAAAAAGGAATTGAGGGTAAAGATACTGGCCTTGGCGCGACAGTAAAATTTGACTTTGAAGGCGCTGGATGCATTTATTTAGACGGTAAGTCAAATCCGAATACCGTTTCTGACGAAGATAAAGATGCCGATTGCACCTTATCTATGTCTTTAGAAACCTTTGAGCAAATGAGATCCGGAGAAGTTGATGGAACATCAGCATTCATGCAGGGCAAGCTCAAAGTCTCAGGCGATATGTCAATTGCTATGAAATTACAATCAGTAATGGATGCTCTTGCATAATAAAAAATTGGAACCTTTTAAAGTGAAACTCAATTAAACATAATTGAGTTTCACTTTAGTAATATCTTTTGTGCTTTTTTAAACAGGCTTTTATTATTGCATGCAACAATTCTTCCCCCATTAATAATAGGATCGCCTTCCCAAGTACTTATATATCCCTCAGAGTTTAAAATAATTGGTTCAAGCGCCCTTATGTCCCATGGTTTCAACCCACTCTCTACAACAATGTCTACGTGTCCATCTGCCAATAAACAGTAACTGTAGCAGTCTCCTCCTAACCTTGTAGTTTTAACTTTTTTAGTTAATTTTTCAAAATATGATTGATCTGATTTACTTGCAAAAACGTATGGTGATGTAGTGTTAAGAATTGCATTTTTTAAATTGTTTATTTTCCTAACTTTTAGCTTAGATTTTTTGCCTTTAACAATTTTATAAGATTTCTTTGGATATCCAATATATCGTTCATCTAATGCAGGTATATCGGCAATGCCCAGCAAAATTTTTTTATTTTTTGCAAGTGAAATTAGTGTTCCCCATAAAGGGACGCCCTGAATAAAAGATTTGGTCCCATCTATTGGATCAATACACCATTCAAATGGACTCTCCTTTATATTACTTTCCTCTTCTCCAACTACTGAGTGTGAAGGATAATATTTTGAAATCAAACTATTGAGTTTTTTTTGGATTTTTATATCAGCAATAGTGACTGGATCAAACTCTTTCTCCATCTTTGATACAACATTAATCTTTTTTTTATAAAAACTAAGGGAAATTTTTCTCGCCTCATCAGCAAGAAAGTTTGAAAAATTTACCAATTCTCTTATTTTTTCAGGCATAAATTCAATTTAGAATTAAAAAAAATGATTTATTGTTGTATCATATTTAAATGCTAAACAAAATTACCATTTTAATTACCACTCTATTTTTATCAAATTCAATTTATGCTGAAAATTACTTTGAAAACTATGAAATTAAAGACCGAGAACCTATAAATCATCCAATAGAGAGTTATAATCCAGAGATTAATTCTTATCCTGACCCGTATTCAGATGATGAAATTATTTTTGTCATTGATAAAAACAATTTTAGTAATTTTTCAAAGACCATATTAACTCCCGGTCAATTAGAAATGTTTAAATTATATCCAGAAACATTTAAAATGAATGTATACGAGTCTAGACGTAGCTGTTCAGTTCCACCTGAAGTAATTCAATTAACAAAAGATAATGCATTGCTTACAGATGAGGGTGAAGGAATAGAAGGTGTTGTTGGAAGCATACCCTTTCCTAATCCTACTGAGGCACTACATCATGTATGGAATCATATTCTACGATATAGAGGGGTTGAGATCTATGGTTCATCTCCCTTTTTTATTATAAATCCAGATGGATCTCGCACATATGGTGCTGGTGAGGCAATTGCTAAGAATTTTTGGAATCCTTTTACAAAAAATGATAGGGGTCTTCAAGGGATGATAATGATAAAAGTTACACATCCCCCAAGACTAGCTGATGCTTCTGCATTAATAATTGAGTCTTTGAATGCCCTTGAAACGCCTCGAAGATCTTGGGTTTACAATCCTGGAACTAGACGAGTTCGAAGAGCGCCTGATATTGCATATGATTATAAACCTAGTGCAAGCCAAGGCATTACCACAGCCGATCAGTCTGGAGGCTTCAATGGAGCAAAAGATAGGTATGATTGGAAAAGTTTAGGTGTTCAAAAAAAGTTGATGCCATACAACTCTTACAAATTTCATGAAACACCAATTGAAGAGGTGCTTCAGCCATATCACGTGAAACAAGACCTTCTTAGATATGAACTCGTTAACGTTAATGTTGTTCAAGCAGATCTAAAAAGCAACAAGAGGCACATAATACCTCACAGAGTAATGTATTTTGATTTAGATAGTCATAATATGTTATCTGAAGAAACGTACGATGGAGAAATGGTTTTACAAACATATAGAGAGTTTCCTCTAATAAATTTTTATGATCAACCTATGTGTTTATCAATACATGAAGCTACATATGATTTAACAACAAAACGTTACGAGCTCTCAAGTGTTAGATCTATTGATATACCAAAAATTCAATGGAGGTTAGAAGTACCGCACGATGATAGAATGTTTACACCTGAAGGCCTTAAGAGATTTGCACGATAGTTATAGATACCTTACACGATTTAATGTATATCTACCTAGCTTAAGGGCACGTAGCTCAGTGGTAGAGCATCACGTTGACATCGTGGGGGTTGTTGGTTCGATCCCAACCGTGCCCACCATACCACAAGAATAAGTATTGTTTTTTTGAAACAATAATATAAAAATCTCTTTATATATGAAGAAAATTGATAAAATCAGAGAAGCTAGGTTAAATAAGAAAAGGTCTAGAAAAAACAATTTGAGAAAAGTAAAAGTAAAAATTAAAAAGCTAGAGGAAGCTGAGAATAAAATAGCTGAGAAAAATGAAAGTTAGAAGTTCACTAAAAAATCTCAAAACCCGAGATAGGAATAATAAGCTCGTTAAACGTAAAGGAAGACTTTACGTGATTAATAAAAGAAACCCCCGCATGAAAGCGAGACAGGGCTAATTCTGTCTGGCTAAATGCCTCCTTCGGTAAAATTACTAATAGTTGCAGATCATGCTTCAAATTATATACCAATAAAATATAATAATCTTGGTCTTGCAAGAAATGATATTTTCACTCATAAAGCTTATGATCCAGGAGTAAAAGATTTAGCAATTAATTTATCAAACAAATTAAATTGTCAATTAGTTCTTGGAGAGTACTCGCGCCTTTTAATAGATTGTAATAGAGATTTAAATGATCCAACTTTGATACCCGTTATATCTGACCGAAAATTAATTTTGGGCAATAAAAAAATTACAAATCAAGAGAGAAATTACCGAGTTAAGAATATATATAACCCCTATCATGATAAAATTAAAAAAAATATTATAGAAAAAAAAATAAATGTGATTATTTCTCTTCACTCTTTTAATCCAACATTTAAAGGAAGAAAAAGGCTTCTGAAATATGGTGTTCTTTCAAATCAAGACAGAAGATTAAGTAATTTAATAATAAATGAATTGAAGAAGGGAAGAGATATTGTTGGCGACAATAAACCATACAAAGGATCACTGATTGGTGATACACTATATAAACATGCCCTAAAAAGGGAAATTCATCACTCTCTAATTGAAATTAGAAATGACCTACTATCAAATGTTAAAAAGATAGATCAAGTTTCAAATTTGATGTATAGAGTTATTATTAAATCAACTAGAAGTTTATCTATTACATCATGAAAATTAACGAGTCTCCTAAATGGTTTTTAGATGCTCTGGCACAAAAACCTGAAGTTAAATTTGTGAAAATTAAAGGATCTAAAATTTCATATAATTGTTGGGGCGAAAAAAATAAACCGGGCTTAATTTTTGTTCATGGGGGCATGGCACATGCTGACTGGTGGAACTTCATAACTCCTTATTTTTTAAAAACACACAGAGTGATAGCAATGAATTTGGGAGGAATGGGAGATAGTGAGTGGAGAAAAGAGTATTCTACAGAGACATGGGGACTTGAAATAGAAGGTGTTTGTAAAAAAGAAAAACTTAAAAAACCAATTATTATTGGACATAGTCTTGGTGGTATGTGTGGTGTTTATGCAGCTTCTATAATGAAAAAAAACCTATATGGCCTAGTTATTGTTGACACGGCAATTTTGCCTCCTTCGGATAAACCTCCGAAATTTGATTTTAAAATAAGAGCAAATAAAATTTACAAAAGTTTAAAAGAAATCAAGTCAAGATTTAGACTTGTTCCTGGTCAAATTGATGCTCTTGATTTCATAATGGATTATATAGCTGAAAAATCGATAAAAAAAAACAAAGGTGGATGGACATGGAAGTTTGATCCCAATTATATGAAAATTTTCAACAGTGAAAGTTTTTTGGAGAGACAAGCTGTATATAGGAATAAACTTAAAGGACTAAAATGTAGGGTTGCAATTTTGAGAGGCGAAAAATCTGTGATCTTTCCAGGCAGCAGCGCTAAATATATGCACGAATTAATGGATAAAAAATCACCCATTATCAACGTACCTGAGGCCCATCATCACATTATGGTAGATCAGCCTATGGCGCTTATTTCAGCACTTAGATCACTTATTATTGATTGGGATCATTCAAAACCGTCTAAAGCTATGTAATTGTGTAATTTTTTTTAAATTATTTTCAAAAATTTATAAAAATAACACTGTAAAAATAGAAAATTAGAAATATATTACCTACTGCTATGGATATATCTGAGCAGAAAAAAACCTACGACTTTTACAAGAAACTAGTTTTGTGGGGTTGCGTAGGGGTTATTCTAATTTTGATAGGAATGGCAATCTTCTTACGTTAAA